>Ga0155614_108_pt3 | contig 21605 bp, 20 predicted proteins | sample RifCSPhighO2_12_FD_107271 | JGI IMG/M metagenome (GOLD analysis project Ga0155614, IMG submission 107271) | Gammaproteobacteria bacterium RIFCSPHIGHO2_12_FULL_42_10
TGTTAGCGTGTGCCAGCATACGACCTACATTTGTGATGCTAATATTGCTGGTCGAAACATTAATCTTTTGCAGTGCGTTGAAAGAAAGATCAGGCAAGTCACCATCCGCTAAATTTTCACAACGGCTTAAATCTAATGTTTGAAGGTTGTTAGCGTGTGTCAGCATGTATGCTAAATAGTTTACAGAAATATTGCTATTTGAAGACGAGAATTTTTGAAGAGTGCTAAGGTTAATGTTAGACTCATAAAATCCTTTATTTTCTACATCATTTCCTACATCCCACTGGCGGTGGGATAAATCTAATACTTTGAGCTCGCTGATGCTCGCTAAAAGATATGTTAAAATCTGGATGGAATTTATGGTCGTCTGGGACTGGTCTTCATCGCAATTAATATTAAGCGTCTCGAGGTCTTTCAGTTGCGGTGGCTTTGTGTTGAAAGTATCAATCTTAGGAAGATCTGACGAGATAATCAGCGTTTTGAGTTTGGGATTTTGAAACCATTCTTCATGTGCTTGCAACGGCTTTCCCGTATGCGGCTTTTTCACTGTGTCCTGATTCGTTGAATCTATGCGTATCTCTAGCGTTTCGATATTTAGTGTAGTGTTTAGATTATCTTGTAAGGCATCGCATGGATGATTACATAACGTAGAATAATCTGTAATGCGCATATCTTTGTAATGCGTCTTAAACGCAATCCCAGGAAAATATTGCTGTATTCGTTTCTTTACTTCCTCCAATTGTCTCGGATCAAAATTTCGATCAATGATGCAGGTTGCTAATGTTGGTACAACAGATTTTAGAAAAGCGAGTATATTTCGATGTGCGGTTAGAGATTTAGCGCATTTTTCAGAATGATTTTCACCTCTGTGAGTGAAGAGATCTAGCTCGCTAATAAAAAACTGGCGTTCTCTTTCTGATGGATTTAAAAGGCTTGATGGGTCTAACAGACACCTAACGCCATGATCATCGAGCACCACAATGTCATCAGAAACGAGTTGATGGGAGTGAATGGCTTGTTCGCGTATCTCGCTTGCAGGGGTTAAACTTCCGTGACGGTTGATGTTGATCAGAGATGCAAGATTGTCTTTTGTGAGAAGAACTGTTTCTTTGTCTTTCCATAGATACAACACAAATCCAGTATCCAATAATTCAACCAGCTTATGACGCACAGCATCGCGTTTAGTAAGAGACCAAGTTCGCATACTCCAATCTGCAATAATGAGCGTCTTTTTTTTTGCCGTTTTTTGAAATTTTAATTCTTCATAAGCGGGAGATCCTGTTATGAATTTTTGTACATTCAGCGTGCGATTTGGAGCCCATTCTTTGAAACTCCCTTGCGTGGTTTGTTTTTCATCACGAAAAAGCCAGGGATATTCTCGCTCTAAATGCTGCTGCGATCGCTTAGATTTGTGTAAGGGCATTTGTATGCTTTCTTTTAGGATTTTTATTATTGACCAATTATAGCACATCGTAACTTCTATAAACAAGCGTATTCGCACATTATTTGATCGATCCATTTTTGGCAGCGACATACTTTAACATTTGCGGTTGGTTTATTAGGTGTGCTGTGCATTTTGATTGCATTAATCGCACGATTTGTTAGTATTGTCATTCCTCTCACGCTATTAAAATCATTTTATACATTATACACACACGTTATGATCAACAAAGACCTCTTCGCTTTTCTAAAAGTTCTAGCAAGCAATCCGCGCACGATGGGCGCTATTTTGCCTAGTTCAAAACAACTCGCAAAAGAAATGGTCACGCACGTTACCAGAAACCTCAACAACGTGATTGTTGAACTCGGCGCAGGAACAGGTGTGATTACAGAAAGGCTTATTCAATCTGGTATTCATCCCAGTCAAATCATTGTCATTGAATGCGCGCCAGAACTGGCAAAACAATTACAAGAACGCTTTCCTACTGTGAAAATTATTACAGGCGATGCAATGAATCTAGCAAACTTACTAGCCTATGAAAAACGTACAATTAACACGATTATTTCTAGTTTGCCATTACGTTCACTGCCCAAGACAACAACGCAGTCTATCTTAAAACAAATCAAAAAAATGCTGCCGAAAGAAGGACGGTATATTCAATACACCTATAGTTTTATGCGCAACCCATTTTATGCGTTACGTAATTATGAATTGATTGCATCAAAACGTATTTGGATGAATCTACCACCCGCTCGTGTGGATGTATGGGCTAGCTTATTAGCTAAGCAATAGTTTGTAATTTTGTAACTTGTATGTTAGACCCAACTGCAATAATTTGATCAATTGTTGTAGGTGAGGCAGTTGTCTCGATGTGTATCTTGATGGCAAGCATTCGCTTTTGTGTGGATGCTCGCTGCCCTCCTCTCCCCGACCCTCTCCTCCCGCTAAAAGCGCGGGAGGAGAGGGGGTCGTGCTAAGCGGTTAACTGGTGGATGAGGGTGCCTAAGAAGCGGCTGGCTTCGCCGCCTGTTACGGCGCGGTGATCGAATGTGAGTGATAGGGGTAACATGTGACCTATTGTGAGGTTGTTTTGATGGATAAGGGGGGCTTGTCTAAAACGGCCTACGGCAAGAATCGCAACCATGGGTGGCACAATCACAGGCGTTGCATAGCGACCAGCCATCATGCCGAAATTAGATAGGATGATCGTTGCACCTTGCATGTCTTCCATTTTAATGGATCGCTCTTTAACGGCAATTTTATAGGCATCGATCGATTGACGTAAAGCGGTGCTTGATTGTTGATGAGCCTCTTTAATCACAGGCACAAATAATCCTTCTACTGTATCAACCGCTAACCCTAAATTAACATGCGAAAAACATTGTCGTTCTAATCGCGTACCATCAAACCACGCATTCAAGGCAGGCTCTGCTTTTGCTGCGGCAACAAGTGCCTGAATAAGTCGTACCGTTAGATCAAACGGTTCAGGCAAAGCAGTAAAATGGGCATCATCAAAAATCGTAACGGGCACAACCGTCTGATGTGCTTTGGTCATGGTATCTGCCATCATCCGTCTGACGCCATGGAGCGTTTCTTTATTTTCATCCTTGCTTTGCGTCATGGCACGCTTAACATCTTGCGCGGTAATCAAGCCATCAGGTCCTGATGGTACGATCGTGCTCACATCGACCTGCATTTCTTTTGCTAACATGCGAGCAGCGGGCATCATTTTAGCGGATGTTTTCTGGGAAGACACCGCAGGTTTTGTACACACTTCTTCAGACCACTTCGCCTCACTTGTTTCTAATTTACCAACGACGCTGCCCTGATCATGCGTTTCTCCCGCTATCTCAAAACCAATTAAAGGCGAGCCAGTTTGAATGATGTCATTTACTGCGCCATACAATTGCACAATTTTGCCAGCATAAGGAGATGGCACGTCCACAACCGCTTTTGCCGTTTCCATTGCAACCAAGGGTTGATCTTCAATAACCATCTCACCTACTTTTATATGCCACGCTCTAATTTCAGCTTCTGCTAAGCCTTCTCCTAAATCGGGTAAATTAAAAATCTTCATGCGTACTCCATTAATTGATGAATGGCCGTCGTGATACGTTTTTCAGTCGGCATATAATATTTCTCCATTCGCGCATAAGGCACGATGGTATCAAAGCCTGTTACGCGTATGGGTGGCGCTTTCAGGGAAAATAAAGCTTTTTCTGCGATCTGCGCCACAATATCTGCACCGATACCACCTGTCAGTGCCGCCTCATGCACAATCACACATCGACCCGTTTTTTCAACTGAAGCAAGAATGGTGACCATATCTAACGGCTTCAGTGTAGCCACATCAATAATTTCAATATTGACGCCTTCTTCTTTTAGACGGCTACCCACACTTAATACTTCTTTAACCATCGCGCCCCAGGTAATAACCGTGACATCATCACCTTCTGAAAGCACAAAACATTGATCGAGTGGTAATGCTTTGCCATCGTTTTTTACTTCTTGTTTCGCATAACGATATAAACGAGAGGGTTCTAAGAAAATCACAGGATCCGGATCGCGAATGGCTGCGAGTAATAAACCGTAAGCACGTACAGGCGTTGAAGGCGCAACGACACGCAGTCCCGGAATATGAGCAAAGAGCGCTTCTGTGCTTTCAGAATGATGCTCAGGCGCATGTATCCCTGCCCCAAATGGCGTGCGAAATACCAATGGACAACTCAAACGCCCGCGCGTGCGGTGACGCAAACGTGCAGCGTGACTGATAATTTGATCGATGGCAGGATAAATAAATCCCATAAATTGAAATTCTGCAACGGGCTTTAAACCCTGCGTTGCCATGCCAATGGCCATTCCTGCGATCATTGATTCTGCTAGTGGCGTATCCAGCACGCGCTCTTTTCCAAATGCTTGCAATAGTCCATTGGTCGCACGAAACACACCGCCATCTAAACCCACATCTTCGCCCAAAACAACGACTGAGGGATCGGCTTGCATCTCAAAGGATAGTGCTAGGGTAATTGCTTCGATTAATGTTATTTCAGGCATAAATAGTTTTTTCTCCATATTCCCTCTCCTCCCGCGCTTTTTGTGGGAGGAGAGGGGGACGCTTCTATTGGATCCCCTGAAACTGTTAGGGCTTTCCTCTTTCTACTTCATTGATCAATTGCAAACGTTGTTCTGCATAACAAGATGGTAGCGTTTTATAGAGGTAATCAAATAATGCATCGGCAGATTGTGGTGACGTTGCTTGATATTCTGCAACAGCAGTATTAATTTTATCTGTGCAGTCTGCTGCTAGCGCTTGCTCTTCTGTTTCAGACAACACGTTATTTGCTGCCAGGAATTTGCGTAATCGCATAATAGGCTCGTGCTGCCATGCTGCATCACGTAAATCTTTTGGTTCGTACCTGGAAGCATCGTCTGCTGTGGTATGATCATGCTGACGATAACAAATGAGTTCAAGCAAACGAGGCGTATGGTGTTCTCTAGCTTCTTTCAACGCTTCTTGCATGCGATGCACAACGGCGATGATGTCGTTACCATCAACCTGCTCGCCTTCAAATCCTGCTGCAATCGCTTTTTGCGCCAAGGTATGCGCTGCGGTTTGCGCACTGCGTGGCACAGAAATCGCCCATTGATTATTACAAACAATAAAAACAACTGGCAATTTCCAAATACCTGCGACATTCATCGCCTCATAAAAATCACCTTCTGATGTTGCACCATCGCCACACATCGCAACAACGGCGCGGGATTCTTTTTTGTATTTGATGGCAAAAGCGGCGCCCGCTGCATGCAATGGTTGACTGCCAACAGGTACGCTAAAAGGGAAATCATCGCTGGTAGACTGAAAAATATTACCACGTTCATCGCCTCCCCAATAAAGCAGGATCTGCGACAAACTCACACCGCGCTGCATGACAGCCGCCATATCTCTATAGTAAGGAACGAAAATATCTGTTTTTGCTGTCGCATAGCCTGCGCCCACAAACACAGCCTCTTGACCGCGCGTAGAAGGATACGTGCCCAACATGCCTGTGCGCTGCAAACGGATGGCTTTTGCATCCATCATTCTAGCAAGCACCATGAGGCGATAAAGTTCAATTAATTTGGGCCAATCTCGTGCAAGCGATGGCGCATCTTCACTTAACTGACTCTGTTCATCAAGATATTGATAATATGACACCTCAAAACGGTCGACGATCTTCACCCGCTTATTCCTTATATAAAGAGGTCAGCACAGGGTAACGATACATCGCAATTGAGTCAAGAATTGCTGCGCAGACTGGGATGGCTGTCAGGCACTTATATTGTCAATCAAACACGATAGCAGATAGGATATGAGGTTCTCTCAGCAACCGGAATCGGTGTATGTTGTGTCTGTCTAAATAGCGTGATGTTGCTCACAGATGCATGAGGTAGTCGCGTTGGCGATATTGATATTGGTTGGTTCGCTTCTTCTGCATTAGTTGATGCATCTTCCAAGTGAGTTTCTTGGTCAGGCATATGCGCAGGTTTTCCTAACAATTCTGTCAAAATCTTCCACATTTGATTCTGATGAAAGTAATGGGATTGCTTCATCAAATTGTGTATGGCTCTTTTGTAAACATCGAACCGTTGCATTATGTAGAGACTGCAGCATTTCTTTTATCGTGAGCCATGGTTTCTGTCTTGCCTCCAGCCATGTATGGATCTCATGTGCTGCATAGTCACTTTCTAGTTTTTCAATCAACTGATAAAGATAATCCACTCTAGCATATAAGCCATACAGACTGCCGCCGGGTATGGCATCGTATTCTTTGGTAGTTAAGTCTTTCTCATTGAAGCAGGTTGTGATGGCATCGATGAGTGTTGTTTCTGTCTTGTTGATACAAATATCGTTAGTGGATGCGTTTCTGGAAGAGTATTGGCGACTAGGTACTTCTCTTTTAATCAAGCCCATAAGGTGCTTAAAAGCACTGAATACGAGATAGTCAATTGCCTGGACAGGTTCACGCGGAAAGTGTGCTTGATCTGCGGGGGGCATTGAACGCAAGATCTTTTCCGAATCCTCATTTAAAAGAATCGATTGGAGCGTGGTATTTTCTTTGTGCTTGAATATGTCAATTAAGCGATGGATTTGTGATTCTGATATCGTGCATCTTAAATCAATCTGCAGTAAATTTCTGTTTTGTCTTAAAAGAGGGATCAGCTGACACTGAGCGGCGATTGCCCAATGAGCTTTGGTTGCGCGTCTTTGATCATCTATCTTTTGACGACTTACGTGAGATAGAGGGTGTAAATCAACAATGGAGGCGATGTGCAAGAACGGCGTATTCTGCGCATTATAGAAGGTGTCTTGAAGAGCAGTTACAGACATTAGGAAATAGTGCACTCTGGCAATCGCTTATTCTGATAGCTAATGATTTAGATGTTGCAAACTATGTTGAAAAACGTTTGTTATCTAACGTGAGACCAGAGAATCGCCCCTCTTATCAGTTCAATCAATTTTATCAGCGTTTAAAAGCCTGTTTCCCGAATCGTGGTGAGGTATTCAATTCCTATTACGGGAAGATCATTACCCCTGCCTATCTACAAGAGAAAGCATGGTTTATCTTAAATACAGTTGCAGCTTATCACCCAGCGGAAGCAGATCAGCCTCATGATACATTAGCCAGTTTCTTAAACTTCCCGGAAATATATCAGGCACAGCAAGCGGCTGTCTTTCAAGCTTATCTAGAGATAGAGGAAAGCTTCGCCGTCATCCATAACATGGTCGCACTTCGGCGAAGACTAGATAACAATAATGCACTGCATCAGATGCCTGTTGCAGATAGAGCCATCATGGATATTGTTGTGGGTCTTGCGTGCGATCCCCAATTGAATCGCTTTTTATCGGGAAAGGGATTGACGTTGTTGAATAATCTGTTTGCGCCTGACCTCTACAGAGGTCCTTGCTTAATAGAATCCTGTATCAACCGAGCCGTTGCTGATTACAAGTCTTCATCTCGCATCACGCATTCGATCAATAATGTATTGAGTGGGATGAGAGGGGGGAGTGGTTAGATTATTTGATGCCTATTTTAGAAGATTCCCCGCCACTAGATCGGCGTCTTGCAGCCTTGTCTATACAGCTCAGTCATCGCGTTGCAACATTAATGAGCGCTGTTGCGGTTGATCATCCTATTATTCTTGCGCATTGCACTGAAGTTGCTGCATTGCGAATAATGCAGATTGCTATCGTCAACAGTGCCTGTGTAACGCTCTTAAAATCTTCTGTCGTGGTAAGCCATTTGAGTGACACACGTCTGGTCGAATGGGCAACAACTATCACCACCGAAGAATTTGAGGAAGTATTCACAGCGAATACCGCCTTTGTAGAAAGATTTAACTTTGAATTGGCAAGAAATTTTTTAGAAAAACATCCTCGCACTAAGAATGCAAAATCACTACTAATACATGCCTCCTTTCTAAAAAGAATCACTCTTACAGAAATTCCAATCATAGCAAAATTTTTATTAATAAAAAGTGACGCTCAAGCATTACTTAAAAGTCACACCTTCCTCAATAAATTAAACGAGATTACAACTCGCGATGGCAAAACAGCCTGCAGTAATTTTTTATTATCATTAGTAGAGCATAATCATCTAGCATTTGCAGAGCCCCTCATAGAAGATGATCATATTTTCCCGATGCTCACAGAGAGAGCGCTCACGAGCATTGCAGAACTAAACATACTTGCTAAAAATGCGCTTGATGCACGTCGCAGGTTAAGTATTAATAATCATCCAACAACCTTGCGCCCCGTAAGCCCTGCATCAAGTAGCGATAGCGGTAATGATGTTGTGTGGCATATCCCAGCACAACCTTTACCACAATATAATAGCAGACCCAGCACCCCTCCTATCAGACCAAATACAGACTCTAAGAAAATAAGTCTATTCTCAATCATCGCTTGCTTGCTGCTCATAGGCGGTATGGTTGGCATGGGTTTAGGCATAGCCGGTCTTCTTGCAAGCATATTATCACCACCTGTTGCTATTACGATGCTTGTTGTGGGCGTTACTTTAACAGTGGGCTTGATATACTCTATGATCATGTGGCGTCATCGATCACGCAATGTGATGGAAATTGCATCATCAATCTCTCGTGCTAGTTCTCAAGCAGAGATACTAGATGCTTTCTGGAAGCATCCTGCGCATACTCCACAGATGAGACAGGATCAGCCGATTGAAGCATCGTCTGTTCAGGTAATTGGTCCCGATAGCATTTTAGATAACCAATCAACACATTCAGGAGAGGTAGTAGTTGATTCATCTTCTAATGCATCACCCTCTCCAGAACATTATATCAGGAGTTTCGCACTTTACTAATTTAGCCAGCAGCCATAATCAGTTTAATGCTGTTTGAGATGCCATGTTTAATCACATCCCAGTCTTGTTGATAAAAGGACAAATGTTCAGAGAATCTACGACGATATTTATCAATCCATGCCAATATAGAAAGACAAATGTGATTTCTTTGCGCTCGACCTGTGCGTGCCTGACAACGTTCAATACCGCAAGTTTGCTGTAATTCCCGATGATAAACTTCGATAGACCAACGTGCTTCAATGACTTTTTTAACGTCTTCTCGTGTTGGGTTTTCCATATTTGTCGTCACATAATTAATGCGGCCATTTTTTGCCACAAACTTGAAAACGGTCGCTCAACCATAGCCACGCAGGTGTACACTTAACCCTTCCTCTGGAATATCCGTAACTCCCCAGGTTGTCATCCCTCGTCGCAAAAAGCGCGCCTCGGGATGACAACCTGGGGAGTTACGAAAATTTAACAAATTAAATAAAAAAGGCTACAGCAGGCTCAATGATATTACTTCACAAATGTTTCTTACTGTCGCACGCAATGCTTTAAGTGATCCTGATGTGCCAAAACAACAGAAAGGGTTTATTGGTCGCTTGTTGCAAGACCAGCTCAATATGCAATTAACGCAACTTCAAATATATTTGCCAGATCACACACATCTCAAAAATAAAATTGAGGCAGTCACACAATCGACGCACGCGAAACATCGCACATAACAATAAGTATAGGTAAGGTGGATTAGGCACGCTTTTGCGCCGTAATCCACCATTATCGTTATCGCGTGGTTGATGGTGGATTACGGCGCAAAAGCGTGCCTAATCCACCTTACACCATCTCAACTGCCACAGCGCTTGCTTCGCCGCCGCCAATGCAAAGTGACGCGATGCCGCGTTTTAGGTGGTTTTGTTTTAATGCAGCCAACAACGTGACTAAGATACGAGCGCCTGAGGCGCCGATAGGGTGGCCTAGCGCACAGGCACCGCCGTGAATATTGACTTTTTCGATTGGGATCTTCAATGTTTGCATGGTTACCAGAGTCACCACAGCAAAAGCTTCGTTGATTTCAAAAAGAGCGACATCTTGAATCGTCCACTGGATTTTTTCTAGGAGTTTTTGGATGGCATCGATCGGCGCAATTGTAAATTCACTAGGGGCTCTTGCAGTCACTTGATGCCCAACAATGCGGGCGATGGGTGTGATTCCTAATTTCTGAGCAGCGGATTGTCGCATCAAAACAAGTGCTGCCGCCCCATCTGCAATAGAACTTGAATTGCCTGCGGTCACAGTCGGTGCGCCCCCTCCCCCTATGGGGGAGGGAGACGCACCGTTTGAGGATGTACTTGTTTTAAAAATTGGCGATAGTGTTGGGATTCTTGCGGGGTCTACACTGAACGGATGCTCATCCTTATCAATCATTTGCTCGCCTTGTTTTGTTTTTAAGACAAGCGGCACGATTTCATCAGAAAATAACTTATTAAGCGTTGCTTCTTTCGCACGTTCAAATGAGCGCATCGCAAATTGATCTTGGGCTTCACGCGTCAGCCCATATTTTTCTGCACAGCGTTCTGCAAAATAACCCATTGGACGTTTTGCTTCATAAGCATCTTCTAGGCCATCTACCATTAAATGATCAAGCAGCTCGCCTGCCCCCAGCCGATAACCTTGCCGTGCCTTGCTTAAAAGATAGGGCGCATTCGTCATGCTTTCCATACCACCTGCAATGATGCTATCTAGAGACCCCGCCGCAATGGCATCGTGTGCATAAATCACAGACTGCATGCCTGATCCGCACATTTTATTAATGGTTGTGCAAGGTGTTGTCACCGGCAGCCCTGCACGCATTGCAGCCTGTCTTGCAGGCGCTTGCCCCTGCCCTGCTTGCAAAACACATCCCATGATCACGGCATCTAATTGAGAAACATCAAGGCCTGCTTTTGAGATAGCCGCCTGTATTGCTTGTGCGCCTAATTGCGAGGCAGAAAAATCTTTCAAAACACCAAGTAAGTTACCAATAGGCGTTCTTGTAAAACTGACAATCACAACGGGGTCGATTTGCTGTATCATGCAAATTCCTTCATCAGATAAACCACTAATCTCATTGCGCTGCAATCGCAAATCGGGAATGATAACGCATGAAAAAATTCTCTACTACATTCACAAAGTTAGTTAACATTCTAAACGATGGCAACTACCACGATGGTACGACACTCAGTAGTAGATTACAAATCAGCCGTAGTGCCGTCTGGAAAGCCATTCAAAAACTCGAAAAATATGGCATTCCAGTCCATGCCATGAAAGGTAAGGGATATGCGCTTGCAGAACCGCTCATCTTGTTAAATCAAAAAACAATTAAACGTGGTATTCAGACTGCTAATATTGATTTCACTATTTTTGAATCCATTCACTCAACCAATACCTATTGTGTGCCTCAGCCCCGCATCAAAAATAAAAATATCAGCATCTGCCTTGCTGAAACACAAACAGGTGGACTGGGACGTTTGCAACGATCATGGCATTCCCCTTTCGGGCAGAATATCTATCTTTCATGTACGTATTCCTTCCAAAAAGATGTAAGCGAACTCTCAGGCTTAAGTCTTGTGATTAGCCTTGCGATCATTGCAACATTAAAAGCAGCAGGCATCACGCAATCACTTGCCGCAAAATGGCCAAACGATGTTTTATATAACAAAAAAAAACTCGCTGGCAATTTAATCATGGTGCAAGCAGAATCACATGGGCAATGCCGCGCAATCATCGGCACGGGGCTTAATGTCAACATGATGCATGCGCCTCATGCTGCCATTTCACAGTCCTTTACATCATTACGTAAAATGACAGGGCAACCATTTGATCGTAATCGATTATGTAGTCTTTACATTAATACACTCATCCAATACATTAAAAATTTTGAAAAGTATGGTTTAATTTATTTTTTAAATGAATGGGAAGCGGTTGATTATCTGAAAAACAAAACAATCACATTAATCAATAATGGCAACGAAACGGCGGGCTTAATGGCTGGCGTTAATCATCTTGGGCATTTGATTGTGCAACAAAAGGATGGTACCCTGCACGCAATCTCAGCAGGCGATGTAAAGGTCATACCACATGAGTCAACTTCACCCCAATGAAGCGCATGTTTGGTCCATTCAATTTTCTCATTTTAAAAACCACTCAGAGAATTTATATGCATTACTCAGTACAGACGAACGTTTACGCGCTGACAAACTCTGTATTGCGTTGAGCAAAGAGCGCTATATCATTTCACGAGGGGTATTACGTTTACTGCTAGCTCAATATTCAGATCAGTCACCACAGGTGATCCAATTTTCTTATACGGAACATAAAAAACCATACCTCACACAAGATGATACACGAACGCCCATTCAATTTAATCTAGCGCATTCTGATGATATCGCAATCTTTAGTATTTCAACACTCGCAGTAGGTGTGGATATTGAAAAAATTATTAAACGCGACCCACTGGCTATTGCAAAACGTTATTTCAGCACACAAGAATGTGCTACCTTAGCAGCACTCACCGCGCAAGAACGTCATGTTGCCTTTTATCGCATCTGGTCTCGCAAAGAAGCCATCTTGAAAGCAATGGGTGTTGGACTCTTAACGATACCATTAGAACAAGTCATCGTTTCTGCAAACGACATGATTGAAACGATCACGTTAAATAATCAGAGATGGTCACTGCGTTCACTTGATATTCATGCTGACTATGCGAGTGCACTCGCATCACATCCCAGTGTTGATAAAATTGTGCGGAGAGTATTTAGCTTGTAGCAGAAAGTAAATGAAACACCCTCCTCTCCCCATCCCTCTCCTCCGAGAAGCGGGAGGAGAGGGGGTCGCAATAGCGGACACCTCGTCATCCGAAAAGAAATCACTTTTGAGTCACCCTCTCCGCCCGCGCTTTATGCGGGAGGAGAGGGATGGGGAGAGGAGGGCCACTTTCCACAACATCCCATTTTACGGAAAATTATATTCCTTCAAGAATTCTGCAAAACGCTTGCCAGCGGGCGTAATATTTTGATAGTAGCACACTCGCAAATAATTCTTTAAAATATAATTATAAGGGGATGATATTAAAAGTGATGCAATGGATTCAATGCGGTCGCGATCAGTACGGTTATCCAAATCGCAACGCTGGAATAAAATAGCAGCTAAGATTTCTGCTTTGCAAGCCTTTCTAATACTATCAGCCTCATTGTAACTCTGAATACAAAACTGCAACAATCGTTCTTTATTCCAGTCTCGCCATCGATGAAAAAAGTTTAATGTCAATGTTTTGTAATAATCATCAGGCTTTTCGCCTTCATTTGACTGCAGTAAAATCATGAAAAATAATGCGGGTATCGCTGCTTCAACATTCGCCCAGGAGCAATTGCCACTAATTTGTGATTCAATCTTCAGTTCTGTAATAGGCTGCAAATCTAAAAGATGATCCAGCTCATGGTTAATAAAATTATCCGTTTGTTTAACGTAAATCAAACTTTTTATAAAATTTGTTGTTAGATTTTGAGGGTTATTGATTCGATAAAACATGATATTATCAAATAAACGGCTATCTTCACGGCGATCACATTTAACCCACCACTCACCAAATTTAATAAAAGTAATCGCATGCCCTTCGTATCCAACTGGAATAATCAATGGATCAACGGCAAGCAATGCCTCGATTCTATCGTTCACTTTCTTTTTATCGACACGATATTGTTGATATTGAATCAACTCACGTGCACGGCTTAAACAATCAATAATGAGTTGACTCACACCAAAATAATGACGCCACTTTCGAGCTGCAAAATGATTTTGAAATTCTGCAAGTGCATGTGAGATTAAATCCAGTGTCACTGGTAAATAAAATCCCTCGAAATCAACATCAATATAATGATTTTGTGGATTAACGATCGATGCCAATCCAACCAATTCAAAAACATGGCCTAACAATTTTGTATTGATATAATCCTGCGCAAACAAAAGACTCGCATCGGCTTGTATCAAGAGTGTTTTTAGTGCCTGCTGCCGACGCAAAATAGGCATCACTAACACAGGCTGGCCAGCAAGATTGGTGGCATTGGGATCTGCGTGATACTTTAATAATAAGCGTGTTAAATTGAGATTATTATTTTCAACCGCCCAATGTAGGGCCGTGCCACCCGTCACATCTTGCCCGAGTGAACTAGCACCTGCCTCTAAAAGATATTGACTGATTTCAACATTATTAACGATGGCAGCTTCGATTAAAGGGGTGAATCCATAAGGATCAATTTGATTAACATCGACACCACGCGCAACCCACTGACGCACATCATGCATATTCTCTTCTAGAATGGAATCAGCGAATGTCAGCATAATGAAGTTTAGTGCCGTATCAGTTTAGGCGGTTGGAGACGTTCGGCAAGCTGCGGTTGATTGGCCAACCTATATTGGTATTGCAACTCTTCCCGCTTGTCGTTATTTGTTTCTGCATTGTTCTCGGTTGGCACTGCATTGACTTGATTGTCCATACCGCTAAATTGTGCCTCTTTGCTCAATACAGGGTGATTTTGGTAATCACTCGTTGCGCCTTGGCCCTTTTCATTGCGATAGGCCTCCAATGACACTTTGCCTTCTTTTAATTGTTGTCGTTTATCCTGTGCTGTTTTTTGTTTTTCAACATAAGCAGCGTGTAATTGCTGATGCACTTGGAGTAAACGTCTCTGCTCTCCGCCCGACAATAAATCATCGCGCAAGGGTGCGCCACTTGCAATAAATTCATGAAAAGCGATCCCACTACCTGCGTCACCACCTTGGCCTGTTTGATCGTCATCATCAGAATCTTGTGAATAATTAATTTGTTTTGGCATTATTTGATACTCGTTTTAAATTGATTATTCACTGATCTTACACGCCATCATCCAGAAACGCGCTTCTGGATGATGGCGTGTAAGATAATTTCTCTCATTATACCACTTTTTGCAAGGCTGCAATCAACTCTGGCAAAATCTTAAAAAGATCGCCCACGATATAATAATCCGATGCCTGAAAAATAGGTGCATCAGGATCGCTATTAATCGCTATAATTAATTTACTCTCTTTCATCCCCGCTAAATGTTGAATCGCACCTGAAATACCCACTGCAATATAAAGATCCGGCGCCACAATCTTCCCCGTTTGGCCCACTTGATAATCATTTGGCACCCATTCTGCATCGACAACCGCACGTGATGCCCCCACTGCCCCCTTTAAACAATCAGCCAGCGACTCGACCATTTTAAAATGCTCTGCGCTTTTTAATCCACGCCCACCTGATACAACAACGCGTGCCGTTGTTAATTCAGGACGTACCGACTGTGTTTCATGCACGCTTTCAAATTGAGAGAGCGTATTTTGAATAGGTTGGTCGATTGTACTCATGGTTGCAACGGGTGATTCGCCTAGTGTGACTGCTTGAAATGCTGTCGCGCGTATCGTTAATATTTTAATCGATTCTAATAGCTGCACTGTTTGAAGCACATTTCCCGCATAGATTGGACGAACAAATGTATCAGGCGAAATAATTTTGATGACATCACTCAACATGGCTTTGTCTAACAAGGCAGCAACACGTGGCAAAATATTTTTACCAAAGGTCGTTGCAGCCGCTAACACAACTTCATAATTTTTGGCAAGATTTGCAATCAATACTGAACAATTTTCAGGAAGTTGATGTTCATAACAAGCATGATCTGCAACTAAAACTTTTGAAATGCCTGGCAAAGTACTACCCATAGCGGCAACGGTATGGCAATCTTTACCGATGATGAGTAAATCAACGGCTTGATTAAACTGTGCCGCAGCCGTCATGGCATGGTAAGTTGCCTGCTTAATCGTGCGACAATCATGTTCTACAATTAATAAAACGGTCATAGATAGCCTGCCTGTTGGAGGCATTGTACTAAATCAGCAACATGCTCAACACGTACTTTTCGACGATCTTGCTTTGAAAGCGCGACAGAAAGTACTTTAACGCGTGGCTCTAAACAAGTAACCAACGTCTCTGCTTCAATTAACGTTAATGGTTTTCGTTTAGATTGCACAATATTGGGCAACGTCATATAACGCGGTTCATTTAAACGTAAATCCGTCGTCACCACGGCAGGTAACTTCAGCGATAATGTTTCTAAGCCACCGTCTACTTCGCGCGTCACACGAATACCTGTCTCATGAAATACGAGTTGTGATACAAATGTTCCCTGCGGCCAATTCAGCAAACCCGCCAACATTTGGCCCACTTGATTATCGTCTGAATCGATCGCTTGTTTGCCGAGCATAATCAGCGAAGGCGATTCTTGTTCTGCAATTTTTTTTAAAATCTTTGCCAGTTCAAGCGGCGGCATTGTAAGAGATGTTCTCACTAAATAGGCGCGATCTGCGCCCATCGCAAGTGCCGTGCGCAATGTTTCTTGACAGGCATCACTCCCAATAGAAACAACGATCACGTCCGTTGCCAACCCCTTTTCTTTAATACGCAACGCTTCTTCAACAGCAATTTCATCAAACGGGTTCATTGACATCTTAACATTGTTAGTTTCAATCTCAGATTGATCCTGCTTTAAACGAACGGACACTTTAAAATCAATAACGCGTTTTATAGCAACTAGGATTTTCATTAGTTGTCCTATTATTAAATATAATACAATCTCACGTCTTGCACCCAACCTCACTCGCAGGCACACTAAATCATGCATATTCAAAATTCATCAATCATTATCACAGGCGGCGCATCGGGTATGGGCGCAGCTACTGCAAGACTGCTTTCAAAGACAGGCGCAAAAGTTGCCATTCTGGATACACAACTTGAAGCTGCACAAAAAATAGCGAGCGCAATACAAGGATGCGCCATCTATTGTGATGTTACACAAGCAGAAAGCGTAGAACAAGCCATTGAGAAAGCAGCCTCACAATTTGGGCCAGCACGTATTTGTATTAATTGTGCGGGCATCGTCCACAGCAGAAGAATGGTCAACAAGCAAGGTGTGATGCCACTTGAAGAATTTCGGCATGTTATTGAAGTCAATCTCATCGGCACATTCAATGTCATGCGCATTGCCGTGCAAGCCATGCAACAATTATCTATACCCGATGACTCAGAAGAGCGCGGTGTAATTATCAATACCGCGTCCATTGCAGCTTTCGAAGGCCAAATTGGCCAAACTGCCTATAGCGCCTCTAAAGGTGGCATGATTAGCCTCACCTTACCTGCAGCGCGTGAACTAGCTCCTTTCAACATCCGTGTCATGGCCATTGCGCCCGGCATCGTCGACACGCCTATGTTTGAAAAAATATCATTGGAAGCAAAAAAAGCACTCATTGATGCCGTACCCTTTCCAAAACGATTAGCGCATCCTGATGAATATGCCATGCTAGTCAAACAGATTATTGAAAATACCATGCTAAACGGCACCACCATCCGTCTGGATGGAGCATGCCGTCTAGGATGACCCCCCTCATTAAAATAGCCTCGTCATTGCCCTGCGCTTTTTGCAGGGTGTGGCAATCCATAGAATCTGGATCGCCACGGCCAAACACTTCGTGGCCTCGCGATGACGAGGTGACTTTAATAAGAAAGCCCTAGCCCGGATCTTTCATCATATAGTGTAACGAGGGCGTGAAAATGGCTTGTCTGCAAGGCGCAAGAAGAAAAATGGCTGGGAGCATATTGTATATATGTGCCCAGCCATTTTTCTTCTTGCAACGCAGCAGACAAGCCATTTTCACGTCCGCAGGTGCTATATGATGAAATATCCGGGCTAGGGGTCGTACGGTTAACATGACACATCACTTCAGTAACGATACAATATCCAAATGTCTTATATCACCAAAACAAAACGCTTCCTATTAGGCGATCGCCTGAATCCTTTTAATCCAGTCATTTTACGTCACGTTTCTCTCATTGCCTTCTTTGCATGGATTGGACTAGGCGCAGATGGTCTTTCTTCTTCTTGTTATGGCCCCGAAGAAGCCTACATAGCACTCGGTCATTATCCACACTTCGCGCTCTATATCGCGATTGCGACAGCTATTACCGTCTTTGTCATCTCAATTGGCTACAACCAAGTCATCGAACTATTTCCAAGCGGCGGTGGCGGATATAAAGTTGCTTCGCAATTACTAGGTCCGCATCTAGGGCTCATCTCGGGTGCCGCATTGCTTGTCGATTATATGCTGACCATTGCCGTCTCAACGGCAAGCGCAATGGATGCCATTTTTAGTCTCATGCCAACACACTTACTAACATACAAATTACTCGCTGAAGTTTTTTTAATTTTTACTTTAATTTTACTCAATATGCGCGGCATGAAAGAATCCATTAAATTTATGATGCCTATTTTTATCGGCTTTTTTGTATTACATGTCGGTTTAATCATATATGGCATTAGCACGCATTCAAAAGGTCTGTTACAAATTGTGCCGCATACGCTAATAGAAACAAAAACAGCCATTCATGAGCTCGGCTGGTTACCCGTTCTTGCACTGATTTTGCATGCCTATTCGCTAGGTAGCGGCACCTATACAGGTCTTGAAGCAGTCTCAAATAATGTCAATCGATTACGCGAACCACGCGTTACAACGGGCAAATGGACTATGTTCTACATTGCCATTTCACTCAGCATGACGGCAACCGGCATGATTCTTCTCTTTTTGCTCTGGGGGCCAACACCACACGCCGGCCAAACACTGAATGCCGTCGTTTTTCATGAGATTCTTGGCGATTCATCCATGGGTCAGTTTGCGTTATTTCTCACGCTACTATTTGAAGCGGGGCTTTTATGTATTGCCGCTAACACTGGTTTTCTAGCAGGGCCCAGCGCACTTGCTAATATGGCCATTGATGGATGGGTACCTAATCGCTTTCGTCATCTTTCGACGCGCTTAGTCATCCAAAATGGGTTATTTCTCTTTGGTATTGGGGCACTTGCCATTTTATGGTGGTGCCAAGGCAAAGTGACTATTCTAGTCATTCTTTATAGTATCAATGTCTTCATCACCTTTTCATTGTCCTTATTTGGATTATGCGTCTATTGGGCCAAAAACCGTCAGCGCGCCTCTCAATATTGGATTGGACGATTCAGTTTATCTGCAACAGCATGCATCATCACAACCAGTATTTTATGCGTCACCTTAATTACTAAATTTGAATCGGGCGGTTGGCTGACCGTCATCACCACTTGCGTTGTCATTGCGGTCTGTTTGCTTATCAAACAACACTATAATCAATTTAATAAGAAATTAGACGCGCTTGATATCACCCTGCATCAATCTATTATGTATCCTCTCATACCGGTCGAGCTTCGCCCTGACCAATCAACCGCCGTTATTTTTGTTGGCAAAAGCACAGGCGTTGCCATGCATACACTACTTAGCATTATTCGCATGTTTCCAAATCATTTTAAAAATTTTATTTTTTTAACAGCGGGCATTGTTGATGTAGAAAGTTTTACTGGACAAATAGCCCTAGAAAATATGCGCAATGTTGTGAATGAAAATTTACAATACTTTGTTGATTATTGTCATCAATACAGTATGGCTTCAGAGGCCTATGTTGTCTTTGGTACAGACACAGTAGAAGAGCTCACGAAATTATCTGAGAAAATCAGCAAAAAATATGCTAACTGTGTGTTTTTCGCAAGTAAAACAATTTTTGCAAATGACAATTTAATGATGCGCATCTTGCATAATGAAACACCCTTTGCTCTGCAACGCGCGCTGCATTTACATGGGAAGGAATTGGTAATCTTGCCTGTTAAGATTTAAGATGCGCGTTTTATACGCACCTGTCATGGCAATACGTGTCGTTATGAAAAACGGTAGATCCCGCGCTAAAAACTGCGCGGGACGACAATACCAGCGTAATGTGAGAAATAAGGGTGGATTACGGCAAAAAACGCCTAATCCGCCCTACTCATAAATGATTTTCATCTTTAAGTAACAGAGAGAGATATGTCTGAACAAACAACGATGAAGTTTGATGTCGCCATTGTCGGTGGTGGTCCCGCAGGACTTGCGACTGGTATTCGATTAGCGCAATTATGTCAACGCAACCAATGCAACCTTAATATCTGTATTATTGAAAAAGGTGCTGAAATTGGCTCTCATCTTTTATCGGGTGCCGTACTTGACCCACGTGCTGCAAATGAACTCATACCCGATTGGCAACAAAGATTCAAAGAACCCCTGACGCCCGTTACAAAAGATCAATTTTTATTTTTAACGCAAAAAAAAGCGTGGCGTTTACCAACGCCAAGTCCAATGAAAAATCAGGGCCATTACATCATCAGTCTCGATCAATTCAGCAGATTTTTAGCAAAAGAAGCGGAAAATTTAAATGTACAGATTTTTCCTGGCTTTGCAGTCACTGAAGCACTGCTCAACAACAATCATGTCACAGGCGTGCGTATTGGCGCAAAAGGCATTGATCGCGCAAACAAACCAAAAGCAACCTTTCAACCTAACATCGATATATTTGCCAAACAAATCGTACTCGCTGAAGGCTGTCACGGCTCCGTCACACAAAAAATGATCGCGCATTTTAATTTACAAAAAAATGCATCGCCTCAAACCTATGGATTGGGCATTAAAGAAATCTGGGAAATCCCACCGGAATATCACAAGAAAGGTTCTGTCACACATACAGTCGGTTACCCACTAGATAATGCAACTTACGGCGGATCATTCATTTATCACTTTGGAGAAAATTTACTATCCATTGGTTTTGTCGTTGGCCTCGACTATCAAAATCCCTATCTTAATCCTTACGAGACCTTTCAATGTTTTAAATCGCACAGAGCGATCTATCCGTTACTTGCAACAGGTCGTCGAATTGCCTATGGCGCAAGAGCGCTCTCGGAAGGTGGGCTACAGTCCATCCCAAAACTCACCTTTCCAGGCGGTATCATCATAGGCGATGCCGCTGGATTGTTAAATGTTCCAAAAATGAAAGGCATTCATCACGCAATGAAATCCGGCATCGTTGCAGGAGATAGTCTTTTTGAATTATTGAAAAATAGTGTCAATACTGCCACCCCTCACGCACTCACAACAAATCAATCAAAAGAATGCACGGCTTATCCTGTCGCTCTCAAAAAAACCTGGCTCTGGCGTGAACTCTATCTTGCGCGCAATATTCGTCCTGGCATGCGTTGGGGACTTCTAAGCGGGCTGCTATATGCAGCATTAGATACCTATCTTTTCCGTGGCAGAGCACCTTGGACTTTAAAACACGCTTATCCTGACAACAGCACACTACAAAAAGCGGATCAATGTCAACCAATCAGCTATCCTAAACACGATCAGTGCGTGACATTTGATCTCGCCACATCGCTCCATCTTGCTCATATTCAAAGCGACGAAGATGAGCCGTGCCATTTAAAATTAAAAGATGAAAAAACGGCAATTGAAATTAACTTAAAACAATATGCCTCACCAGAGACACGCTATTGCCCTGCTGGCGTCTATGAGATCATCTACGATCAATCAAACATTCCGAAATTAGTCATTCATGCTAGCAATTGCATACACTGCAAAGCATGTGATATCAAAGACCCCACACAAAACATCACCTGGACACCGCCAGAAGGTGGCAGCGGCCCACAATATGAAATCATGTAATTTCAACAAATTGTTTTTGAGTCATGCCATAAAGCTCTAAAAATGCTTTTAATAACATTTGACCAGGCGGTGTGGGGGCTCTTTTTTTTAGCAACATAACAATCGCCTAATGGTAATCCACAACATCAACCGCATGTTTGCCAGGCTTTCATCCCGCCTACCAAAGA
>Ga0155614_120_pt1 | contig 20608 bp, 22 predicted proteins | sample RifCSPhighO2_12_FD_107271 | JGI IMG/M metagenome (GOLD analysis project Ga0155614, IMG submission 107271) | Gammaproteobacteria bacterium RIFCSPHIGHO2_12_FULL_42_10
TCTAAAAAAAGATTATCATTATTATTAATCATCGCTTCATTGTTGCTCATAGCAGGTATTGTAGGTGTGGGTCTAGGTATAGCAGGGTTCGTTGGTCTATTCGTAGCGCCTATTTCTATCGCATTGCTTACAGCTGGTATTGCTTGTGTACTAGGGTTTGCTTGTCTGCTAGTAGTAGGCCGCCATCAATCACGTATAGCAATGAACACTGTGTCAGCGTCTACCACAAGTTCTATAGCGAAAATATTAGATACGCTAGGAGATGCACCCGCACCTACTGCTCGCTTACGAGACAATGATGCTTGTCGTATGCGCTCTCCAATAGGAGAGGTTACTCCTGCTGTACACAAACGATCAGCCGATTTCAATCACGCAAAAACTTGCTCTTCTGATAGGAGTTGCAAAGTATTCTCATTATCCACGATTGGCGATTCAAATGAAAAAAAGTGGCACGCTAATGACAATAGAAAATCACTGCACGCTGCTGGACCTTCCTGTGCTAGTATTTGATTTAACCTAGCTTGAAATTTTGACATCAAGCAATGCATATGTCAGATTAACTGACGAATCTAGCTAAAAAGATTCACGCAACATCTAACCGGCTATTTACACAGTTCAAATGACTCTCCCTGGTGCTGGTTACTATTTGCGTTCAGCATGCGAAACAGCGGGTAATTGCACACCATACTTTGCTGGATTTTTTACAATCTCTGCAATCGCTAACAAACGCGGCACATACAATCTCGTTTCAAGTGGCAAATGCAACATCCAGAAATCATCTGTGCCAGCACGTGTCAATGCATGTGCTACTTTCGCTTGACCGCAGTTGTAAGCCGCAATCGCTAGCAACCAATTGCCATGAAACATTTGACCTAAATCCTGAAAATAGGTAAGCGCTGCAAGCGTCGATGCAGTCACATTACGACGTTCGTCGTGTCCAGATCTTGTTTTTACACCTAATTCACGTGCAGTTTGAGGCATCAGCTGCCAAAGACCAACTGCCCCTTTGTTAGAATGATCATTGGGATTAAATTCACTTTCGATAACAGGAATCAACGCCAACTCTGCTGGCAACCCCTTCTCTTGTGTCTCTTGATGAATAAAATCGATATAAGGGATAGCGGCTTTTAAAATATGATTGAGTCTATCAGGGTCTGCCAACCATTTACGAATTTCAATGCGAACACGCGCTGAATCAACCTGATGATCCAACATAAATTCACGACGCATGCTCCCCCAAACGGTTGAGTCACTTGTATCGTCTATCACAGTATCAAGTATGCTTACGCCGGTCACAGTTGTGTAAACAAAATCTCCGGCAAGTAAAAATAAACAACTTAACACTATGAATAATATATATTTTGATACGCTAATAACCTGTTGCATAGCACGTAGTATACCAGAAAATAATGAGCAGGTCATGTTATTATGTTCATAAATTGTACATATTACAAACAATCAAGGGTTCCTCCCAATACGCAGGTTAATCCATTCGGTGCTATAGTGAATTTACAGACAAAACAAGGAGAATAAAAAAATGAAAACGCATACACATACGAAAACGCACGCAAAACATCATCACCACTTAACAACAGGTAAGATTTTGACTGATGGTATACGTAAATCAATTAAGGCATTAACAAAAAGTCACATCCCTGCGCGCGTAACACTGCAACGCATGGATAAGATTCTTTGTACGCTGCATGCGCGTGCAAAAAAATGGGCAAAAGCTAACTGCAAAACCAGACATTAACGATAAATAGATGATTTCCGGACGAAATCATATTTTATAAAAATATTAATAATAAAATAATAATAACAATAAAATAATAAAACAAAAAATAAAATAATGTCTGAGCAGTTAGTTGTTGTGCCGCTCTTCATCTACTGCAGAATAAAGTAGATGAAGAGGCACTCTCTTATGGAACGAATATTAGCAGGCACGATTAAAATGAGTCTGGGTGTTTCAATAACAATAGTCATCGAAACACAAGCGCATCTTTTATATAAGGTTCATTGTATAAATCAACTAAAACTCTGCTGATCACTAAATCTTGCTCTACTTGCGGGAGCGTCCGCCATTTAACAAAGCTGTGCCATTGTTCAATAAAATTTTCTGGGATCATAAGTCACTCTCAAAGTCGGTATTTTCAATAATTCTCCACTTCCTACATCGCGGATGGCCGATCTTTGATATGCTAGATGAAAGTGGTGCATAGGATTTCACGTGAGATGATACATATTCTGCGAGCACATCAATAATCGTTCTCTTTATATCGTCATCCATCACATCTATTTTTTCTATAATGTAGCCTAGACGTTGCAACTGATAACATTCGCCTACATGTTCAGCAAGCTCTATAAGCTTTTGAACATCAATGCTTTCTATGAGCTCAGATAAGACAGTAGCGATGTTATTCATACCACCTGCATGTTTTGGAAATTTCAGCAAATCGATGGCTATCAATTCAGGTGTTGCAACTTTTAAATAACCACTACTGACAACAAAATCTTTAATAGGCAAATTGGCTAAAGCTTTTTTGTAGATCAACTTTATCTGGACCTGACCAAATTTTAATGAGTGCTTAATTCGTTTATTAGTGACAACCTGAAAAACCATAGGCTTTTGGTGTGAAGCACCATAAAATCCCGCTGCACTGAGTAGCGCAACATAATACTCAGCATTAATATGTTTCATCATAATTGGGATTAATTCTTCTGCTGGAATAGAACCATATGATTTATGTTCAGGAGGTACAATAACGTATCTAGAAATACTCAATCATCTCTTCTGGTTTAATCTTGGCGCGTGTTGCTTCATCAAAATCACGAATAATCTTACCCTCTTGCATCAAGATCGTACGATTACCCATGTTTAATGCATGTAATAAATGATGTGTTACCATCAAAGTTGTGATGTGATGATCGGCAACAATTTTTTTTGTAACCGCTAAAATATTTTTAGCGGTTTTTGGATCAAGCGCTGCCGTATGCTCATCTAATAATAATATTTTTGGCAGCTGAAAGGTCGCCATCATTAAACTTAACGCTTGTCGTTGCCCACCTGAAAGCGTCATCGCCTTATCTGATAAACGATTCTCCAGGCCTAATGCTGCACCCTTAAGTAACGCTCGATACAGTGACCGCATTTTGCGATTACAAGCTAAACGCAGTCCACGTTGTTTCCCTCGCTCTGCAGCAAATGCCAAATTCTCTTCAACTGTAAAATCAACGCACGTCCCCAATCGTGGATCTTGATAAACATGACCAATATAAGCAGCACGTTCTTCTACGGAAACATGCGTGACATCGATTGAGTCAAAAAAAATCTTTCCATGTGCTGGTCGCACTTCGCCTGCAATTAATTTCAGCAAGGTAGATTTTCCAGCGCCATTACTGCCGATAATTGTAATAAAATCACCGGGCCTCATTGCAAGGCTCACATGATCTAATGCAACTCTCTGAAGTGCGGTCTGTTTATCAAAAATAACACTGATGTTGTTAAGCATGATCATGTATGTTATCCCCTTATCCTAACCCTCTTAGGGAGGGAACCCAATAAGCGGGGTATGACTAATGCGAGCACCACTAATCCCGCTGTAATCGCATTCAAATCAGATGCTTGCAACCCGAAGATTGAGCTATTTAATGCAAAAGCAATGGCTGAACGATAAAGCAGCGATCCAATTAAACAACCGATTAAATCAATCTTGATATTTCTTACACCAGTGATTGCCTCGCCCAGCATAATGGATGCAAGCCCAATCACAATTGTGCCCGTGCCAAGCGATACATCGGCGAATCCTTGCATTTCTGCAAAAAGTGCACCCGCTAATGCAACCAATCCATTACTTAATGATAATGCCAAAATTTTCATCTTGCCAATGTGCACGCCATAAGTACGACTCATTAGCGGATTCGCACCGACTGCACGCAATGCAAGACCTGCGTGCGATGCCAAAAAAAACATAAGCGCTATGATGATTGCAAGAACAATACCGAGCAAAATCCACAATTCAGAAGCGTGACTTGGGAACACCGTTGCCATATCTAGCAAGGCAACATTGGGTCGACCCATAATGCGTATATTCACCGAATAAAGTGCCGTCATGGTGAGAATGCCAGCCAACAATCCCATGATCCGTAAATAAACATGCAAACAGCCCGTCACGCATCCTGCAAGCATACCGGCGATCACGGCAAAGACAGTAGACAGCACCGGATCAACGCCATGCATAATGCAAGTTGCAACCGTTGCAGCACCCAGCGGAAATGATCCATCCACCGAAAGATCTGGAAAGTTAATGACACGAAAAGTTAAATAAACACCTAGCGCAACCAATCCATAAATTAATCCAAGTCCGATCACACTCGTTAATAAAATTATCATGCAGTTTCTAGCTCAGCTCTCTCTAAAATGTCAATATTGACTGATAGCAACAAATAACGTTGCGAACCATACAGCATGCAGATACTAAAAGGCAAAATAACTAAAACATCGTGTGGAAAGGCCAATAAACCAATGCCGCCAAAAGAACCGACGTAAGCAAGTAACAAAAGCACTGTCATATAAAATAAAAACCCATACAAATTCATCGAGCAAGCCAATATATTTTTTCGCTGATGAATAAGCGTCATCACAAGCCCTATCATAATGGCTACATATAATTTCCAAATAATTTCAAAGCCACACCAATACAACATTAAATTGCACGCATAAAATGCAAGATGGCATGAGATAAGACTATAAGAAAGCCTAAAAGGACGATGTAACGTCGGCCGCAATTTACGCATTGCCAGTAAGCAAATGGGACCAACACCCAGAACCAATCATCCCACCCGCTGATGCAACCAGCACATTGGTGGTTGAGATATCTCGTTTTAGCATGTGAAGACCCCGCTCTATGTGTCGTTACGTAACAATCTTAGCGCCTCGCATCACACTCTCACTAACCTTGATTTGCAACATCTTTGCAGTCTTTAAATTAATCATGCGTTCAATATCTTTCGGATCTTCTACTGCCAAATCACCCGGTTTTGCACCTTGCAAAATAGCAACAGCCATTTTTCCCGTTTGCCTGCCAATCGCATATTCGTCAAATGCGAGACCTGCCAATGCGCCTTTAGTCACAGCATCAACATAACTTGAAAAAACAGGCATCTTGTGTTCATTCGCAACTTTGAGCAAAGCAGGCAATGCGGAAGCCACTGTATTGTCTTGCAATAAAAATATGGCATCTACCTTGCCAACCAAATTAGCTGTTGCAAAACCAACATCAGCAGAATTTGATGCGGCAGAACCAATCACTGTGATGTCGGCTTTTTTTGCCTGATCCGTGATCGCTTTTAAAAGATCTACTGAATTGGCCTCACCATAATTCAAAACAATCCCAATCGTCTTCAAATTAGGCAAAAACTGCTGCATAAAAACAATTTGCTGATCCATCGGCGTCACATTGCGTGTGCCGGTGATATTCATGCCAGGATGTTCTAGATGAGTGACTAACTTTACTTGCACAGGATCCGAGATACTTGCAAAAACCAACGGAATAGTCGTCCCAGCAATAGCATGTGCAACAGCCTGCGCTGAAGGTGTTGCAATCGCAATAATGACATCAGGGTGTAACGCCACAAACTGTCCTGCAATTTGCGCTGCGACAACGGCACTGCCTTCAGCATTCGCAAAAACAAATCGCGCCGTTTTATCAGGTTGGTATCCGCGACCGATCAGTTCATCTACAATGCCACGCTGTACCTTATCAAGTGAGGCATGGCTCACGATTTGTGTAATCGCAAGCGTTTTTAAGACAGGTGCAGCAGAATAGGCAAAGGTCGTTGCAAGAAAAAAACTAGCCAGCGTGGCCGCAATATATCGCAGAATCAGATGATAATTGAACATGATTAGCATTCCTTAATCGTTTAAAAAATGAAAAAATAAAACCACAAGCAATCTGGCATCGCCAACGCCAACTGTGGTTCATTTTTGTTTTTAAACTGCCGATCATGCTCTTCCCCTAACGGACAGGCATAACATGAATGAATAAAATGATTTTACGCGTTCTAATAACAACACACAAGCACACCCTACTTGCTGCGTTTTACAATCCGCTGATCAGCATAAGATTCTGGATGCCGAATTTAGGATGATAGACCTCGAGTTAACATGCTTGGTTCATGAGTAACTAAAAAAATGTCCCCAACGAGATTCGAACTCGTGTTACCGCCGTGAAAGGGCGATGTCCTAGGCCTCTAGACGATGGGGACAGAATACTTCTGGAGCTAGTCGGGATCGAACCGGCGACCTCTTGCATGCCATGCAAGCGCTCTCCCAGCTGAGCTATAGCCCCTAAAATGTGCGAGAGTGCGATTTTAAGAAGATTTACCTTGATTTGTCAACTAAAACGCTATTTCAAAGAACGATTGTTGTATGCCTTTCACATCAAGACAGAAAAGGCTCATTCCAACTGAAATTCGAGCTATCATCGACCGTCTACAACGCTTAACAGATTATTTCATTCTCAACCCAATCGCGCTATCACGCGTTCTTTACCTATCAACTCTAAAGTGAGATCAATTGGGGGAGAAACAGTGCCACCTGTGACGAGCAATCGGATAGGTTGCGCTAGTTTGCCTAATTTCAGCTGATTCGCTTCTGCAGTCTCAATGAGTACCGCATGAATAGCGGCCTTCTCCCAAGAAGCCAATGCTAACAATCGATCACGCACCATGATTAAAAAAGGTTTAATCTCTATAGGAATCTGTTGCCGTATTGCATCAGTGATAACAGGCTCTTCATAAAAGAAACGGCTTTTCAGCGCCATTTCATGCAGCGTTTTTGCACGCTCACGTTGTGCATTCACAACATCAGTGAGTTTAGGTAAATCACAGATCACAACCCCTATCTTTTCAAGCTGCCATTTTAATTGGGATGCTAAATAATCTACATCGCCTGTTTTAATATAGTGCTGATTCAACCACAATAATTTTTCCTGATTAAAAGCAGCAGGCGATTTATTGATCTCTTTAATATCAAAATACTCAATCAATTCGTTAATAGAAAAAATTTCTTGATCGCCATGAGACCATCCTAAGCGTACTAAATAATTCAATAATGCCTCATGCAAATACCCTTCTTCTTGATACTGCAACACACTCACTGCACCGTGACGCTTAGACAATCGCTTACCATCACCCCCCAAAATCATCGGCACATGAGCATACTGAGGCGGTTTTACACCCAATGCTTTTAAAATATTAATTTGGCGAGGCGTATTGTTAATATGATCATCACCTCGTATCACATGCGTGATGCGCATATCCCAATCATCGACTACCACCGTGAAATTATAAGTGGGCACACCATCTGAACGTGCAATCACAAGATCATCTAATTCAGTATTTTCAAAAGATAACGGGCCATGTACTAGATCCTCAAAAACAACAGCACCTTCCGTTGGGTTTTTAAAACGAACAACAAAACTGCCAGATTGTACGGCGGTTTGCTTCAAACAGTGGCCGTCATAACGCGGTTTTTCTTTATTGGCGATTTGCGCAGTTCGTAATTGCTCGAGTCTTTCTTTGGAGCAATAACAACGATAGGCTTTCCCGTCGTCTAAGAATTGCTGTGTCACGGCATGATAACGATCAAAACGCTTGGTTTGATAAAACGGCCCTTCATCATAATTTAACCGCAACCAAGCCATGCCATCTAAAATGGCTTGGACAGAGGCCTCGGTAGAGCGTAGAAGATCCGTATCTTCAATGCGCAGAATAAATTGGCCTTTCATCTTCTGCGCATAAAGCCAGGCATAAAGTGCCGTACGCACACCCCCTATATGTAAATAGCCAGTTGGGCTAGGCGCAAATCGAGTACGAACCATGAGGTGCCTGCTTATATTGCAAAATTAATTGGGCGATAGTGGTTTCGAACCACTGACCCCTACCGTGTGAAGGTAGTGCTCTCCCGCTGAGCTAATCGCCCTTAAATTGTGACGTCATTGTAGAAAGACTAATGATAAAGGTCAATTTTGTGTTTATACTATCTACTCCCCATCCCGGATAAACACACTATTATGATACACATGACCTTCGAAGAAGCGGCCCATCTTCTCAAAGCGACGATCAACAAGGCTCATCCCGGACAAACCTTTCACGGATTATCAATTGATACACGCACTTTAGTCCCAAAAAACGCCTTTATCGCGCTCAAGGGGACAACAACAGATGGTCATGATTTTCTCGAAATAGCTAAAAACCAAGGAGCGGCCGTTGCCATCGTTACTCACCCACTCGCCTCAACGCTCCCGCAGCTTATCGTACCTGATGTGGTTGATGCAATGGCTAAACTCAGTTTTGCGTGGCGCAAAACATTTCATTTGCCTGCCATCGCTGTCACCGGCAGCAATGGTAAAACCACCACAAAAAATATTATTGCTAATATCTTCATCGCAGCTTGCAAGGGTGATGCCGCACAAGTATTAGCAACTGCCAAATCGTTTAATAATCATCTTGGCTTACCGCTTACCTTATCTCAACTAAACAAGATGCATCGCTTTGCCGTCATCGAGATGGGAATGAACCACTTTGGCGAAATAAAAGCATTAACACAATTAGCAGAACCATCCGTTGCAATCATTACCAATGCTGCTGCCGCCCACCTGGAAGGGTTGGGTGATATTGCAGGAGTTGCTCGTGCAAAAGCAGAAATCTTTGTTGGTCTCCAGGAAAACGGGGTGGCTATTTTAAATCGAGACGACACCTTTTTTCACGAATGGCAAAAAGCAGCTAGCCCACATCGCATCATCAGTTTTGGCTTTCATCCAGAAGCAAGCGTTCGCGCTACCTGTCACACAGAAACACCAGAACAATATTTTACATTACATACCCCAAAAGGCGATATCGCAGTACACTCGCCTTTATTAGGCAAACACAATGTACAAAATGCGTTGGCTGCAACCGCAGCTGCCCTTGCGGTGGGTATTGACTTAAACAGCATCGCAGCAGGCATCCAAAATACATTATCCGCTCCGGGTCGACTGCATCGGCATCACTTACAAAACGGTGCGGTCATCATTGATGACACTTATAATGCCAACCCCTATTCACTGCAAGCTGCGATTGAAACCTTAGCTACTTTTAAAAATAAAAGAATACTCATACTAGGCGATATGCATGGGCTCGGCCAAGAAGCGGAAGCCTGGCATAAAACAATCGGCGAAAAAATTCGCGCACAAGGAATTGATGCACTCTTTACCTACGGCAACTGGTCCTATCAAGCCACCCGTCAATTTGGTAAAGATGCATTACATTTTGAAAAACAATCCGACTTAATCAATGCTGTGAAACCACTTGTGCAAGATAAAACAACGCTGCTTGTCAAAGGCTCGCGTGTCATGCAAATGGAAAAGATCATCGCAGCACTACTCGATCAAACAGGTGTAATCGATGGCCATTAATACACCCATTACCATCGCCTATGGCGATGGCATTGGTCCTGAAATTATGCAGGCAACACTCAAAATCTTAGAGGCTGCACAGGCCCACATTGCGCCTACTGTGATTGAGGTCGGCGAAAAAGCCTATTTAGCGGGCAATACCTCAGGTATCCCTGATACTGCTTGGCAATCGCTCATACGCACTAAAGTATTACTCAAAGGGCCGATTACAACACCGCAAGGCGGTGGCTATAAAAGCTTAAACGTCACCATTAGAAAAACCTTAGGGTTATTTGCTAATGTTCGTCCATGTGTCGCTTACGCGCCTTATGTCGCAACACACTGTCCTCATATGAATCTTGTCATTATTCGGGAAAATGAGGAAGACACTTATTCAGGCATTGAACATCGCGGCACAGATGAAGTTTACCAGTGCTTAAAACTCATCTCACGACCTGGCTCAGAACGCATTGTTCATTATGCCTTCGAATATGCTCGCAAATTTAATCGTAAAAAAGTCACTTGCTTTAGTAAAGACAACATCATGAAAATGACTGATGGGCTTTTTCATCGTGTCTTTAATGAAATCGCCGCCGAATATCCTGACATTCAACATGAACATTATATTGTCGATATAGGCACAGCCTTCATTGCAACGAATCCAGAGCGTTTTGATGTCATCGTCACCGAAAATTTATATGGAGATATTATCTCAGATGTTGCAGCGCTTGTTGCAGGATCAGTCGGATTAGCAGGCTCTGCCAATATTGGTAACCAAATGGCCATGTTTGAGGCAATACATGGTTCAGCACCTGATATTGCAGGCAAAGATATTGCGAACCCTTCTGGTTTATTGCTGGGCGCTGTACAAATGCTCATTCACATTAACCAACCAGAAACAGCTGCGCTCATTGAAAATGCCTGGCTTAAAACATTGGAAGATGGCATTCACACGGGCGATATTTACTCTCAAGCATTCAGCAAGCAAAAAGTAGGTACTCAAGCATTTGCAGCTGCTGTCATTGAACGTTTAGGCGCCACGCCGCATCACTTCACCCCTGTAGAATATAAATCTGGCGCTTATGCAAAAATCGTTTGTTATGGCGGTCGTCCGAAAATCCGTAGCAAAAAAACATTAGTTGGCGTCGATATTTTTATCGACAATCCAACCGATATTCCTGCAGATGATCTTGCGCATCAATTGCAAGCATTAAAGAGCGCATTAGAACTCATCGTGATCACCAGTCGCGGTTTGAAAATCTGGCCTGACAGCACCATTCAAGACCCCTACCTTCGCCATGCTTGCTGCCGCTTTCAATCAGGAACAGCAATAAAAAACTTAACTGCTATTAAACACGATGCCATCATACAACTCTTACAACAAATTGATGCGTTGGGATGGGATGTGATTAAAACCGAAAATTTATACACGTTTGATGGAGAGCTGGGGTATACTTTGGCACAAGGACAATGAGCGCACACCTTACACAGCAATCTGCAATAATCTAAATACATTGTCATATGGATGGCACGCACCAAACCCCGCAACAAGTGCGGGGTCTGGTATCTTGCATGAATGAGTCATCAAATTTCTACACCGGAGCATCATCATGGCTTTTTTACGAAAATTATTTAAAAAATCCGCAACACAACCAACCGACAATGTAGAATCCAGCGACTCGTCATCCGAAGATCCGCGTTCATCAGATCAACCAGAACCAGAAACCATGGCCTTTCAACAGCACGCCTCAGAACATTCTAAACGTTATGTCGTCTCTGTATTGACTGCTGCCTATCAGGCTTTACGCGACTGCTGCATTTTACAAACCCCCCACGCGGATAGCGCCCCTATTGTTGAGTGTGATTTATGGGATTATTTTACAGAAAGTTACGATTCTGTCATCCCACGCAGTTGTGAAATACCAGAGATCCTTCAAGATGCACTCGATGATAGCGAAGAAGGCCTGCCTATCAAATCTATCGAAACACTAGCAGACTACATCTTAGCAGCACAATCAGTCTGTCATAATTTATTGTTTCTCGCTTGCGCGAATCAAATGGCACTCTCAGAAAAAAATATTGCAGGCATTCACGTTTATCTCGCAAATTTAAAAAAAATATCCATTATTTTTGAACAATCTTTTCGTGAGAGTAAGAGACAACTTGGTGTTGTCATTAGCATTTCAACGCCCGCCAAAGAAATGGTGGTTGCTCGCGAAGCGCACCCTGAATATACCGCAACAACCACTGGCAAAACCCTACATTATCCCGTCATTCACATACAGCGAGATTACAAGGCAAGGCAAGATGACATGCAATACTTAGCCAAGATTAAAAATGGCAGCATCGTTCATATTGCAGGTTACGAACTGAGTGACATGCCTCCTGGAATACATGCACTAGGCGGCGATTATTGCTCTCAAACATCATTAGAGTTAGACAAACAACCTGTTCAATATGGCGCTCACAACATTAACAGGCTCATTGCCGACAATAGCGTCTTGCGTGCTGGCGATAGCATCACCATTGCTCTTTGGGGTTGTCGCGGCGGAGAGGGACAAAAAAATAGCATAGCCGCAGAAGTGGCTCGTTTCTTTCTAGACCGCGGCATTCACTCTACAGTCATTGCATCAATCACAGAGGTGATGCGATTTACAGGAGAATTTGAACATGGCAAAGACCAATATAATCGCTTGAGGTATAAGACTGAAACCGATGCCATACGTATTTTTATAGGTAACAAAGCAGGCATATTCGAGTTCATCGTTGATGCTCCTATTTATTTTACACAACTAGGCGTCGAAGAATACCATCCCGTCCTTGCAAATCACTTCGAGAAAACATTTTTGTCATGCATTGAACTGGGCGATTACGATGGGATAGGAGAAGCGCTGCGAGCGTTTGATGCAGAATCCAAGATCATCGCCAATCAATATGATGCGCTTCATACTGCTTTCAATCGTCGGCATTTCGGCATCATACAATTATTTCTTAGATTTTCAGCTGTGTTCGACTATGCTGCGACAAAACCTCAATTTCGCGACTGTATAGATAAATTTATTACGACAGACATTCAAACAATGAACCTCACGCCCTCAAGCGATCGCGCCTCATCCGACAAATATCTGCGTTATCTCCAACTGTTAATCAAACGAGACGGTAGCGATAATTTGCAGGCACTCTTTCAACATTTTCAGGCCGTCACTGCTCAGCAAATAAATCAGCTACATCTTGCTGCTTCAGAGAAGCCTACAGCATCTAGTCAAATCACCAGCCCATACAATATGGCGCAAGCACCTCAACGATTATTTCATCTAGCTCCCAAGCAAAGTGCTTCCGCATCTTCGCCAACTGAGAGACGCAGCGTCGCTGTATTTTCACAGTCAACGCTCGTTTAAATGAATAGGCAATGTTGTATCTTGATTCAAGATGCGTTACCTTCCCAGTCAGACGATGAAAGAGATAGGAACACCCACATGGCAAAAGCACCCGATCAATTACCAACACTAGAAGAATCACTCACTGAAGTGACAAAACTAATCGATACCATGGAACACGGCAATCTCAGTTTAGAACAATCACTCGCACAGTTTGAGCGCGGCATCACACTCATCAAACACTGCCAAAAAACGCTTGAAGAAACAGAGCAAAAAGTTAAAATTTTATTACAAGAAGATGGTGAAGGGACGCTCCACTCCTATGGCAATGAAAAAGGCAATTCTCCCCATGACAACACGACTACATGAACTAAGCCTAGCAACATTATCCGAACAAACAAAACCCCGCACCGAGCAACTCTTCCATCAGTATCTCGCGGGCATCCCCGCCTCCGAACTGAAAGCCGCAATGGCTTACACCTTGTTAAACGGCGGTAAACATATTCGCCCTTTATTGGTCTACGCAACGGGCGCCATTTTCGATGCGCCACTTGAAAATTTAGATATCCCAGCCAGCGTCGTGGAACTCATTCATGCCTACTCACTCATCCACGATGATCTCCCCGCGATGGATAACGCCGATCTTAGACGTGGCAAACCAAGCTGTCATCGCGCTTTCAGTGAGGGACTTGCCATCTTGGCAGGCGATTCGCTACACACCCTTGCTATCCAAATCATGGCCGGTCATCCAGCGCCTTTATTAAAACCAGAAAGACGCAACAGAATGATTACCACACTAACCGAAGCCTGTGGACCTTATGGCATGGCAGCAGGACAGGCGCTTGATATCACTATCATGCACGATCGCGATATCTCAATCGACTTACTCACGAATATTTATCAATTAAAAACCGGTATGTTATTTTCTGCCTGCATTGAATTAGGCCGTTTAGCCTCTAAAGATGACGATGCATTTAATCAGCAGGCACTCATGCGATTCAGCAAAGCACTGGGCCTCGCTTTCCAGATTCAAGATGATATACTAGACATGGAAGCAGAAACTGCGCTACTCGGAAAAACAAAAGATACCGACACTATTAATCGCAAAATTACCTACCCCAAAATCACAGGCTTGTCTGCCGCAAAAGATACTGTGCAAACGCTTTATCAAGAGGCACTAGAAGCTATTAATTACTTGGGCGATAGAGCGAACGCATTAAGAGATTTAACGCGTCAGTTGTTGGAAAGGAAAAAGTAACATTGAGGGCTACGCATGCACTGCCCATTTTGCTCCAGAGAAGCAACAAAAGTCATCGATTCACGTCTGATTCGTGAAAACAATCAAACGCGCAGACGACGTGAATGTTTACGTTGTAAAGAACGATTCACAACCTATGAGACTGCAGAACTCACGCTACCACGCATCATTAAGCGCGATGGACGACGCGCATTATTTAGTGAAGCAAAACTAAGAGCGGGCATCGTCCGCGCATTAGAAAAGCGGCCAGTTAGCGTAGAACAAATCGAAACGCTAATTGCTCGACTCATTCGCAAGGCTACAACGAGCGGCGAAAGAGAAATCCCTTCCTCTCAGATGGGAGAGTGGGTAATGGAAGAATTACATCAACTAGATCAAGTCGCCTATGTCAGATTTGCTTCTGTTTATCGATGTTTCCAAGACATTAACGAGTTTCAACGAGAAATTACTAAATTAACACGTCATGACAAACGAACTAAAAAAAGATCCCGCACAAGAAAAGCCTAGTCGCTTTAGCCCGTCTGCTCGCCATTATGCGCGCCAATACGCGCTGCAGGCCCTCTATCAATGGCAAATTGCAAAAACGTCCATCAATGCAATTGAAATAGAATTTTCTAAACGATATGAAAAACAAAAATTTGATCGCACTTACTTTCAACAGCTATTACATAATATCCCAGCTAATCAACCTGAAATTGACCAAATCATTGCGCCCTTTTTAAAACGTTCAATTGAAGATGTCGATCTCATTGAACAAGCCGTCTTACGCCTTGCTACCTATGAACTCATGAAATGCCCCGATATCCCTTATCGCGTTATCATCAATGAGGCGCTAGAACTAACGAAACAATACGGATCGGGTGAGGGATACAAATTTGTAAATGGCATTTTAGATCAGATTGCAAGAACGGTACGCCCACATAGCTTATGACCGAATTTGAAATCATCCAGCATTATTTTGCGAAGCAAATACACCAACGTACAGATATCAACCGTGGTATCGGTGATGACGCCGCAATCGTTACACCCCCCACCCATCACACCCTCGCCATCACCACAGACACACTGGTCGCGAATCATCATTTCTTTGAAAAAACCGACCCACTCTATATCGGCCACAAAGCACTCGCCGTTAATCTCAGCGATTTAGCGGCCATGGGTGCAACACCTGCGTGGATGACGCTTGCTTTAACGCTACCCAATACCGACAAAGCTTGGCTTCAAGCATTTTGTCGTGGGCTCTTTAAACTAGCAAAGCAACATCAAGTTGCGCTCATCGGCGGCAATTTAGCACGCGGCCCACTCTCAATCACCATACAGGCCCTTGGTTTCTTACCAAAAAATCGTGCGCTACTGCGTAGTGGCGCAAAACCTGGCGATCTTATTTATGTGACTGGCACGTTAGGCGATGCAGGCCTTGCGCTGCAATATTTGCAAAAAAAAATCTCCATCCCTACTCGTTATCAAAAGACACTGCTAAAACGCCTGTATTGTCCAGAACCACGCATCGATTGTGGCCAGCGCATCCTCACACTTGCAACAGCAGCCATTGATGTTTCAGACGGATTAGCCAGTGATCTCGGACATATTCTTGAAGCAAGCAACACAAATGCTACGCTCTACGTCGATCAACTACCTCGCTCGCAAATGATGAAACAAATTGTTTCATCTGAAAAAGCGATTTCGTTAGCGCTCACTGCAGGTGATGATTACGAATTGTGCTTTACAATCCCACCTGGCAAACGCAAACAATTAGAAAAAGCATTACGAACGTTGGATTGTCGTTACACTTGTATTGGCGAGATGACAGCTTGTCATCCCGCGAATGCGCTATCTGCACCCATATACCCTGTCGTTGCGAGGAGTGTTTTTTACGACGAAGCAATCCAGCATGCAGCGACGTCTACTGGATTGCTTCGTCGTAAAAAACACTCCTCGCAACGACAGGGTATACAAACAAAAATAACAACAGCTTTTAATATCAAAACACGCTTCACCCTCATTTATTCAAACGGAAAAAAATACCATGGCCCCACAACTGGCTATCAACATTTTTAATAAACTCAAACGTGCTTCCAAACCACGTGCACCTATTCCAAAAGCTGTTTGGTACAATCCACTTTATTTTCTCGCATTTGGCCTAGGCAGTGGCGCCATTCCGATTGCACCCGGCACGTTTGGCACACTCGTTGCTATTCCTTGCTATTTACTATTACGCAACCTATCACTCACGTATTACATTTTATTTGTCATTCTTTTTATCGCGGCAAGCAGTGTACTCTCTGACTACATCAGTCGCAAAATTCACGAACATGATCACCCAGGTATGTGCATTGATGAATTTGCTGGTTTTTTTGTAACCATGATTAATGCACCCTATGGCATCAGCTGGATTATTTTAGGATTTATATTGTTTCGGCTATTTGATATTTGGAAACCATGGCCCATTCGATGGATCGATCAACACATCAACAATGGATTTGGCATGATACTAGATGATGTCGTGGCAGGTTTATTTGCGATGGTAATGATACAAGGCGTGCATTTGCTACGCTAACCTGTCATCCCCATTCCCACCACAACATACCTCGTCGTTACGATAACCTGTCGTTGCGAGGAGCGCTCTTTAAGACGAAGCAATCCAGCCTGCGCACAGCCCTACTCCACTGCAAACGAAGACCCACACCCACAAGTAGTTTTAGCATTAGGATTGATAATCACAAAACTCTCATCAACCGTATCGTAATCGATCGTTGCGCCTCGTAAATACTGCAAACTCAAGGGATCTACTAAAAGCTGGACTGTATTTTCATCAACTGTTTTCCCAACAACCGTATCATCGTCTGCAACGACCTCATCAAAACTAAAACCATACTGAAATCCAGAGCAACCACCACCCGTCACATAAACGCGCAATTTCAAATTAAAATTATTTTCTTCCCGCATTAACGCCCAAACCATTTCAAAGGCATTATCAGTAAAAATCAGCGCTTCAGACATCTTGCATACCTCATCTACTTATTGCTACCATCGTATCAACACAATATCAACAACCAACGGTCGCATTATCAATGCTTTGGATCAAATCACTGCACATCATCTCTATGGTCACTTGGTTTGCAGGATTATTTTATCTACCAAGACTGTTTGTATATCACGCAGAAGCTCATGACGCGATCAGTCTTGAACGATTTAAAATCATGGAACGAAAACTCTACTACGGCATCATGATGCCTGGTCTATTTTTTACCATATTTTTTGGATTATGGCTAATTCATTATAATATGAGTGGCTATATGAAAATGAGCTGGATGCACGCAAAACTCACACTCGTTGCACTACTCATGCTCTACCACTTCTACCTCATGCGTCTGCAGAACGCTTTCAAAGCAAACCGCAACACACATAGCGCAACTTTTTATCGCATCTTAAATGAAGTACCCATTCTATTTTTAGTGGCGATTGTCATACTAGTAGTAGTAAAACCATAGTTTTGCGCCATTACGCGAGGCACTAGAATCTGACGTGGCAAGTTACATGGAGATCTGCGGCGGTACACTGGGGAGAAGCGTGGTCTCCTGGTGAATGGAGGGTTGTTGGATATCACTGGATGATGGAGTCTGACCGACCTCGATTAATAGATATCACTGATGTAACCGACTGTAGTATATATGACGGCTGGTGGGATGCATGATTATGAGATCTGATGTTTACTTATTTGTTTTATTGCTAATAACGCCGATATTTTCCTTTGCTCAGACGACGAATAATTTTAATTTTAGCGCAATGCCGAAACCCATTAGTGGCGTCAATATTGTTCCCGATGCTGAAGTACCGCTACCAAAAGCAATACAGCATATCAATCGAAGGTAGTCGGAATTCAGGGTTTATTTATAAAGTTAGTTGGTATGACAATATCTTTATTCATGATTTGGAATGCGCAAACATGAATCTAGACAAAAGCATCTCAACAAAAATGCTAAATTACGCTCAATTGATCGATCAATCTTTAACGGTGCATAACCAAGGCTAAACACCCATTCATAACACCTGAAACCCCTCAAACGCCTGCAACGCCACCATCTCCTCTACCACGCCCTCGCCTGAGCTTGCGAAGGGCCCGTGTGCAACCACAAAGAAAGTGCTTCAAATTGCAGAGTCAGCCTCCTCTCCTACAGCCATCTTCTCAAACACCCGCCCCGCCGCTTCCAACGTTTTCTCAATCACCACATCCGAATGCGCAGAAGACACAAATCCTGATTCAAAAGCAGAGGGGGCAAAATACACACCCTCTTCCAGCATCGCATGAAAGAATCGTTTAAAAGTAGCCACATCAGCGCGTTTTGTTTCCTGTTCATTCTGTGGCAATGCCGCATCCATAAAGAACAATCCAAACATGCCACCTATCGAAACCGCACGACTGTTAATATTAGCAGCACCTGCTGCATGCATTAATCCTTCAGCCAAGCGTGTTGTCTGTGCTGTTAATGCTTCATAGAAATGCGGTGCCTGAACAAGTTCTAACGTTGCAAGACCTGCGGCCATCCCAATTGGATTGCCCGAGAGTGTTCCCGCTTGATAAACAGCACCCAATGGCGCAACACTACGCATCACATCAACTCTGCCGCCGTATGCGCCCACAGGCATGCCACCCCCAATAATTTTACCGAGCGTTGTTAAGTCCGGCGTCACGCCATACAGTTGTTGCGCACCCCCTAATGCCACACGAAATCCCGTCATCACTTCATCAAAAATCAAAAGACTGCCGTGTTGATCGCAAAGTGCTCGCAACCCCTTCAAAAATCCTTCAACTGGCAAAATGCAATTCATGTTGCCAGCAACCGGCTCAATAATCACACAAGCAATCTCATCGCCATGCGCTTTAAATAAGGCAGCAACGTTTTCTAAATTATTAAATTCTGCAATAAATGTATGTTCTGTAAAACTAGCTGGCACACCGAGCGAATCTGGCACCCCAAATGTTAAACAACCCGACCCAGCACGAACAAGGAGTGCATCAGTATGGCCATGATAACAACCTGCAAATTTAATAATCTTGTCACGCTTCGTAAAACCACGCGCCACGCGAATCGCACTCATCACGCTTTCTGTTCCAGAACTCACAAAGCGCAACATCTCGATCGATGGCATCATTGAACGAATCGTCTGTGCAAGCGCTATTTCAAGTTCCGTGGGTGCACCAAAGCTCAGTCCATTTTGCAACGTTTCAGTCACTTTTTTTAAAACTGCCGGATGCGCATGGCCCGCAACCAAAGCACCCCAGGAACCGATATAATCGACATATTCGCGCCCTTCCACATCTACCAAATAAGCGCCCTGCCCGCGCTTCACAAAAAAAGGTTCTCCACCCACCCCTCGAAAAGCACGCACCGGTGAATTCACGCCACCCGGGAAGAGCGTTTGCGCCAGATTAAATAATTGATTTGAGCTTGGCATAAGGATTCCTGTATGATCTGCCTGAATAAAGGCGCGTCACCCCCCCTTCCTCCTATGCTTTTTATAGGAGGAAGGGGTTAGGGGAAGGAGGTTATAAAAACGCCTCCTCTCCCCATCCCTCTCCTCCAGCAAAGAACGCTGGAGGAGAGGGCGCGAAGCAGTGAGAAGCGCATTCTAATACGCCAAACGAGGTCCTGTCCATGTCTTACAAACGCTATATGTGTCTACTCTGCGGCTTCATTTACGATGAATCTCAAGGCTGGCCAGAAGACAATATCCCGCCAGGCACCCGTTGGGACGACATCCCACCCCTCTGGCGCTGTCCAGAATGCGGCGCCACAAAAGACGATTTCGAGATGATCGAGATCACATAAGCTCAAAAATGAATAAAAAATTTACAAAATCGCCTAAAACGCCTATAATAGGAGAACATAGCGAAATAAATAAGGTTTCGGCAAATGAGCATCGGAAGATATACTAAACACATTGAGTTGTATAACGTGATGCAGTATTACATAGCGGCCCATGCATCAGACCATCCAAAATCCCAGCCATGGCCACGATTTGATGATTTTATCGTCCTACAATCAGGTGATCAGGCAGGCGTTGTGTTTAGCCAAGAGACTGCATTATTTGGCGATGGTAAACAATTACAAGAAAACGAAGCCATTGGAAAAAATATTGCTAACCGCCTGATTGAATGTGCAAGCTATTTTCTAGCACAACCCATCACGCCAGAAGCTGTGCCGAATGAACTGCGCATTTGTCTGGCAATTTGTCATGCAGACGTGCACTGGACAAGCGTCATCGCCACAGTTTCATTATTTCAAGCCTTCTACCGTTCTCTTTACCAGCAATACACTGAAATATATAGTAGTAGCGATCAACCAGATCATTTAATCAGCGAAAGCATATTGCGCGATAATGCATTAACCGTGATTAACGGTACACTCCGAATCACGCTTAGCACAGGGGCTCAACGTATCAGGAGCATCTTAGAGCAATTCAAAACATCGCCCATCAGCATCGCGCACTACGATTCACTTAGTGGTAATGGTTATTACGACCGCAGAGTCGATGAT
>Ga0155614_156_pt1 | contig 19920 bp, 18 predicted proteins | sample RifCSPhighO2_12_FD_107271 | JGI IMG/M metagenome (GOLD analysis project Ga0155614, IMG submission 107271) | Gammaproteobacteria bacterium RIFCSPHIGHO2_12_FULL_42_10
CCGGTTGCCCAGATTTATAAACTTGGCCTGAATGAATAGTAGGTATCGATAAATAAGTTCCGCCAGCTGCACTAACCGCATCTGGAAAATAGATAAAACCTGGAAATTTTGATCCTAATGATGTTTTTTTTGCAAGTATTTCTTGAAAAAAATCCGATTGAAATGTATCAAGCACTATCAGTAAAATATTTTTATCTTTTGAAAATGCCAGCAGTTCACTTTCTAATTTTTCCCAACTATTTACAGTCGATTTGTGAGCAGCGATGATAACCCATACAGTAAAAAAAGCGAACATAACGCTGATTAAAATCAGAAAATAGTTTGTCAGCTTTGTATGATAATAAGCTATGATGGCGCTTAATCCGATCACACAAAATAGCAGTATGGCATTAATCAAAATACTTCTGGCATCACTACTAACGACCACTTGTTTTCCATCTAATTGACCTAGGTCACCACTAAATAACGCAGCAATCCACATGGAAAATGTGATTCCTGTTAAAATAGCAATATACGATCTTTGCCAACGTATTGGTATACTGCTTGCGAGAAATAGTAACAAGCTCAAAGCTATTAAAAATCCTGGCAATAACCACATTAAAATATTGCCTAAATTATAGGTTAGAAAACTTTGGTTACCCCAGTACAGAAATGCCGGTTGAAATAAAAATAAATTACCAACCAGCAAGAAGCTTGCCGGAGCTGCTTTAGCACATAATTTTAACCGCAAGTATCACCCCCCATGCTTATGTTTTTCGCTCATACCAATATAGACTACGTCCTGTTTCGGAAATGGTACGGCTTTTAATGATAGTCGTTTTTTCATGTAATAATTTTAAAAAATACTCTTCATTGTAATCAGGAAAAATATCCCCTTTCAACGCTAACATTTGCTGAATGGTCGGATCAGTTTTTTGAACAAATTCAACGACTCCATTCGGAGCCAGATGAACAAGCCATGCTATCACTTCAGACAATGGAATATTATGACCTATTGCTAAGTGATGAATAAACGCCAATGCAATGATTGATTCTGGAGAGCCGCGATCAGTGATTGAAGAACGCTCGGTTAGCAACCATCCTTGCTTGGGACTTGAATTAGTTATTTGCTGATATAGCGGCAAAAAATTTAATTTTTTTTCTTTTGCCCTGAAAACAGCTTTTTCCAATGCACCTAAATCAACATCAAATCCAACAACAACCTCCGCGCCGTTTTGCAAAGCGAGCTCAGCAAATTCCCCATCATTACAACCCAAATCCCAGAGTAAAGTCGGAGATGTTTTAGATACAAACTCCGTAATAAAATCTTTTTTCGCTATGAGCTCTTGAGATTGATATGTTCGCGTTTCAGAGTAATTTCCCCAAGCAGTTTGGTTTTTTTTAGGACTCAGGCTTTCTATCCATCGATGTAATTGAGACAAAAAACTTTTATAAACCGCTTTGGGTATTGTTGCATTTTTAATTTTTTGTATTGCTTTATTTTTTCTCTTATCCGCGAATTTTTTTTGAGACCATGCTGGAAGCAACACATGTGCCAATGATCTAGCAGAAAACCAGCTTTTCAAAGGTAGCAGGTTTGCTAATAATTCTGTTGGAATGCCTTCTAAACTACCTCGGTACCACGCTTGATAAGGAACACCTATTATAGCATGTAATAAAAGAGGATTTAAAAACTGCTCACAAAATTGGCGATGACCTCCCCATAATTCCCCTTCTTTGTAAGGTCGAAAAGAGAGCACATCAATAAAGATGGGAGAGACACCTTTAAATTGAATGTTATAAGCACTCGCATCAGATAAGACAATATCCCGCTCAAGAGATTGTATCTGTATTGATAGATGCAACAACGCAGCATCTTTGAGAAGCAAAAAAGGCCATTCGTATGGATAAGATATATATGGGATTAGTTCGTGTTCCAAGTAATGAATATATTTTGGACTTAAATCCATTAAGCCAATATCTTTACTAACGATGATTCTGTCAGCTTGTTCAAGCTCTTGGAGTAATCCTGATTGCTTTAAATTAAAGTAACGTTGCGCTCCTTCAGATGAGAGCCCCCGTACAATACGCCCATTAATATCAAATACTGTTCCTGTTGAATCACGAAAAGAGGCGGGATGTCGTCTTCCATGTATTAGATTCATTGAAGATGTGCTACGCTATGTAATGTTTTCTTGATGATTTTTATCTGATCTTTCTGAGCTAGGCTTTTTTTTATTTCCAAATATAAACAACTTAACTCTCTGCCAATACATTTTAAAAGCAACGCCAAAGCCCGCGGTTAAAGCTAACATGGACTGAATCCACATACTCCCCATCCCAGGGTCTATGTAAGCAAAAGCGGGTGATGAAATAAGACATAACGTTGTAGCAAACCCTATCAGGATAAGTTTATTCTGGCTTCTCCAAAACATAACATGATCCTTCCTTCGTTCTATAGCACACCCTACATCCGGAACGTGTTAAGAGAAATGAGACAAATTTGTTTCTGAGATAACACCTCGTTATCCTGCCGAAAATATTTCTTTTTGTCCAGAATTAATTTTTATCAAGACAAAAAGGATGACAACAGCGCATTCGCTGCTTCGCTTAAATCCACAAAGCGCGGGATACTCAAAAACTCAGGGTGTGCATTGAGTGTGTTCTTCCCATTGCCGGTTAATACCAAAATCGGTCGACAGCCAGCACGTTGTGCGGCTTTTATATCAGCTACGCTATCGCCAATAAAATAAGTTTCAGCAAGCGGGACATTATATTTTGCTTGAAGTTGATAAATGAGGCCGGGTTCAGGCTTGCGACAGGTGCATTTATCTTCTGGATGATGGGGGCAGAAAAAAATCTCATCGACCATACCGCCATGTGCAGCAAGTTCCGACACTAATTTTTCATGAATGCAATCAAGCATAGCGAGATCGTAATACCCTCTCCCAACACCCGATTGATTCGTTACAATAAAAATGTGAAAACCCGCTCTGTTCAAAGCAGCAATCGCCTGTAGACTACCTGGGATAGGAATCCATTCATTAGGAGATTTAATATATTCAACTGATTCGTAATTAATCACACCATCACGATCAAGGATAATATAGGGCATCACATGCTCCTATTGTTGCATGCATCATGTATGCATGCTCAAACAATGCGTCAGTCCCGCGAAAGCAGGAACCTCTCTACATAAAACGATTCCCCGCGTGCGCTAAGGATAACCTGATGTAGTGCTTTCGCTAGGATGACACACGCTCTCTCTAGCTAAACCTACTCAAATTTATAGATTAATCCAAGGTTGAATTGATCAGAGCGAGGGGCAACGGAAGAAGTTGCAGCGCCTGATGTTTCATTTTTAGCTTCATAAGCAACAAAATCATATTCACCGCGAATATCGATCTGTTGTGTCAATGCAATTTGTGATCCCAAACCGAACTCGCCGCCAACACGCGAATCATTGTTAGTTTGGAAGTGTGACTCAATCACGCCAAGTCGAGCAAAAACCATCGTACGATCTGCAATAATCAAACCCGGCAAAATACTGGCGCCATAACCATAAGATGTTTTTAACTGAGTATTAGCGGAAATATTAGCTGTACCTACCGTGCCAAATACTTCACCACCTAGGTAAGCACTCTGTCCAATAGAACCGCCGTATCCCAAAGATAGATTTAAAGGGATGCCACGATAGGCGCCACCTGTAAAACTCGAGCCATTTGCAGTCACTGTGTTGGTGTTATTCACAATACCAATGCCTGCACCAATATATGGCGCTGCATCTGCAAATGAAGTACTTGCTGCAACTAGCGCAATCGCTGACGCTACAATGATTTTCTTAAACATAGTTAATACACTCCTCTTAAATTTATGCGAGCAGCATAGTTCATCTTGCGTAGTGATTCAACTATAAAATTAAAACAGAGTATTTTTTATTCAAAAATGCTCGAAATGGTGTCTGCTTGTATTAGCTATTTTTTATCCACATCAAATGGAACAAACACATCATTGATTTGGTTGGTGACACGTATGAATGTCGTTCGCTTAGACAATTCTTTTAAACGATGTGCACCCACATAAGTGCAAGTAGACCGCAGCCCACCTAAAATATCGAGTATCGTATTTTTAACAGCGCCATGATAAGGCACATTCACAGACCGTCCTTCGCTCGAGCGATAATCTGCTACGGCACCCTGGTGATGCTCCATCGCCTCTGTTGAGCTCATACCATAAAATCTTTTAAATCGATGACCGCTCTCTTCAATCACTTCTCCCGAACATTCATCATGCCCTGCAAGCATACCACCCAGCATCACAAAATCTGAGCCTGCTGCAAATGCTTTTGCAACATCGCCCGGTGTCACGCACCCCCCATCTGCACACACAAGACCGCCGAGACCATGCGCTGCATCAGCACATTCAATAATGGCAGATAACTGAGGATAACCTACGCCTGTTTTTTCACGTGTTGTACAAACCGAGCCCGGACCAATACCAATCTTAACAATGTCTGCGCCCGAGAGAATGAGTTCTTCAGCCATCTCACCCGTCACAACATTGCCCGCCATGATCACCATTTTTGGATAAGTTTCACGTAATCGTTCTAAAAATGAAACAAAACGTTCTGTATAGCCATTGGCTACATCCAGGCAAATAAAAGGAACAGGCGCAATCTGCATAATCGACTTTAATTTCTCAAAATCATGATCAGAGATACCCACCGAAACAAAGCAAGCGGAAATGGCATCGGTTGATTTAGCAAAATGTTGCCATTCATCCAGTTCAAGATATTTATCTAATGCGGTCAACAGATGATGTTCTGCTAAAACCGTGGCCATGTTAAACGTACCCGTATGATCCATATTCGCTGCGATAATCGGAATACCCCGCCATGTGCTAGCTGTATGCTTAAATTTAAACTCTCGTTCAAGCATGACCTCTGCGCGTGTTTTCAATACGCTACGCTTTGGACGAATCAGCACATCGCTAAAATCTAATTTTAAGTCATATTCAATACGCATGATTCACCTCAATCAAATTGCATCCCCGCCTTCAACCAATCGCGATTCGCATTATAAAAATCTGCAACAGTAATCATTCTCCGGCCGGGTAGTTGCACAGTCAAGATTTGCAGCACGCCCTGACCTGTTGCAACTTCAATACCTGCTTTCGAAACAGAGACAATCGTACCAGGTAGCGACGAAGCATTGCCTTGCATCACACTCGCCTGTCCAATCCGCAATGGCTCGCCCTGAAAAATAGTGAATGCAATTGGCCAGGGATTAAAGGCACGTATCATGCGTTCCAATTCAATAGCACTTTTTGACCAATCCAGATGCGCTTCTAACTTATCCAGTTTTTTTGCATAAGTTGCATACGCACCATCTTGAGTACGTGCGATCATTTTTCCAGCAGCCAATAAATCAATTGCCTCAACTAAAAGCGTCGCACCAAAACGAGACAGGGCATCATATAACATTGAGGCTGTTTCAGTTTGCGTTAACTCATAAGAGCGTTGCAAAAGAATGGGGCCCGTATCAAGTCCTGCATCCATCTGCATGATCGTCACCCCGGAGAGAGTATCCCCCGCCTCAATTGTGCGTTCAATCGGTGCTGCGCCACGCCAACGTGGCAAGAGTGAAGGGTGAATATTGATACAACCAAAGCGAGGTAACGCTAAAATAACAGATGGCACAAGCAATCCATAAGCGGCAACGACGATCACATCGGGCGTAAGGCGTGTGATCTCTGCAATGACTGCGTCTTGTCTTAAAGAAGCGGGTTGATAAAGCGGTAAATGATGTTGCAATGCAAATGTTTTAACGGGGCTTTCCGCTAAACGCAAACCACGGCCTGCTGGTTTATCTGGCTGTGTATAAACTGCGATCAACTCATGAGAAGAGTGAATGAGCGCAGTTAATGCAGGCAGAGCGAATTCCGGTGTACCAGCAAATATAATTTTCACTCGCGATTCGCTTTCTCTAATTTTTCTCGAATACGTCCTTGCTTCAAACGAGATAAATGGTCGATAAACAACAAGCCATTTAAATGATCCATTTCATGCTGCACGCAAATCGCAGCCAATTCTTCTAAGTCCCATTCAAATATTTTACCTGTAAGATCCATCCCACGGAGACGTAACTTTGCAGCGCGTTTGATCTTGTCGGAAATATTGCCGCCAACAGATAAACAACCATGATAGTCGTATTGCACACCTTCCTTGCTAATAATCTCTGGATTAATCACACAAAGTGGTTCTTTTCTTGATTCAGACACATCCATGGTAAAAAAACGTCTATGAATATCGACTTGTGTCGCAGCAAGCCCGACACCATGATGAGCGTACATCGTTTCATACATATCATCCATCGTACGACGCAATGCATCATCAATTGCATGCACGGGCTCTGCTACCGTACGCAATCTGGGATTGGGAAATTTCAGTATTTTTAATAGTGCCATAATAGTGCCATATGCTATACATTGAGCGAGTCTATCAGAGCCATTCTATATTTCTCAAGCGCCTCATCACGCTCGCCTAATTGCTGCAGTAGATGACCATAAGCAAGATATGCAGCCTGATTAGGGCCAAGACGTAAGCATTTCTCAAAATAATCTTTCGCTTTGCCCCACAATTGTTGACGAACGCATAATTCGCCTAATGCCAAAAATATCGCAGGCCGATCGCCATGCAGCTTCTGCCAAGCTCCTACGATCACAAACTGCCGACTTATATTATTAAAGGGGAGTTTGCTATAAATCGTCACCAATTCTGACTGCCATGTATATTGCAGTGTTTTTTGAATCAGTCCCGGAATACTGGCTGTTTCTCCAAAATGCATCAGCGCTTTCACATAACAAAGCACCGCTTCGCCTTCTTCACGCATTGAACGAGGTGCATTCTGCCAACTATTGTGAACATCTACCAACGTTCGATGCAGCATATTGTCACGCATCATGGCGCAATAAAGTGTTTTTTCAAATGATTTGAATTGCGTTTTCTCTAGCCAATGTGTGTGGCGTAGATAACGTTCCGCTTCGCGAAAACGCCCCGAGAATAACGAAATCAAACCACGCTCTGTTTTTTCAAGCAGCCGATGTGTCTTTGTGTAACGCAACCAATATTTGAGTCGAGTCCACGAAAATTGTAAACGATCAACCGAATCAATTAACAGATAAAATAAGATTAAAAAAAATACAAGAAAGAGCACCACTAAACCTAAAGGTATCTGCACCATCCAGGGCGTAGCCACAATCAGCACGTGGCCTGGATGTTGCATAATCCACCAACCGAGCCAAGTCGACGCAAAAAGCAGTATTAAAATGATGAATAGTCGTTGCATGTTATCTTCCTATTCTAACCCTCTCCCACAGGAGGTGGGGTAACGACGCGCAAGGCTTCAAGCTCGGCTAAAACAGATTTCGTCATCGGTGCATCTAAAACAAAATAATCCATCACCCACTGCTTAACCTGCGCCAAACTTTCTTGATACACTGTCTCATCATGATGCAGCGCACCCCACATCGCATATGAAAGTTGCGCATGTAAATATTGGTAGAAAAAACCACTGGCATGCATATGGCGCACGACTACCGCTTGCTTTAGCGTTGCTTTCAGCTGAACCCAGGCATGCTGCCACCACGATAATGTCGCCTCAGAAACGGCAGGTGGTGTTGCTGCTACCTCCTGAATGGCAGAATCAGATGAGGCCTCCGCCAATGGCAAGTCGTTCACTTGACGATCCATTGCCACCAGTTTTGTATAAACATCCGCTGCACGGTGTTCCTCATTGACAGCACTTGTCAGCGACGATGTCGATTGCGCGAGAGTTTGTTTCAACTCATTAATAGTATCTGCCATAGCAGATAAACGCGTCTCTGTTTGATTGATCTCCACCGTTAAAGCATTTGACTGCTCAACAAGGAAGATAATCGTTTTTGATAAACGACTATAGCCATACCCTAATACGCCTGCCAAAATCAGTATGCCAACAATTGAACAGAGCATGCCCAGAAAAAGTTTTTTATTAGCACGAGATGTATTGGACGAATTCAATGGGTGACTTTCATTTGACATAACACATCCCTATTTTTAATCAGCGCATCAAGCACTGCGCTATGCGAAGCATTCCTAGCAACCCATATTATCTGAAATCCTAAATCAAGAGCCAGTTGTTTAATGCGTTCGCTCGGCACAATGAGGGGTAGTGCTTGAATAATCTGTCCAAATACTTGTTTCATGTTACGCACACCCTCGCCCGATGTCAGAACCGCTACATCGATTTGATGGGCATTCAGTAATGCATGACAGGGCTCCATCAAGCGTTCTGGTAAGAGACGACGATAACACGCAACAACGGTCACAGTAGCGCCGCGCGATGGTAATGCTTGCGCCAGCAATCCCAAACCACCTTCTCCTTGAATGATCGCAATGCGCTTTCCGACCAGCTGCTGAAAAATAGGTAGCTGTAACAATCCTTCACTACTCCAACGCACAACAGGAACAGCAGACACCGTGTAGCCCGCGTCTTGTAATGCTTTTTCCGTACCACGGCCAATGGCAGCGATTTGTAGGGTCTTTGGAAAATGCGGCCACATGGCACGTATCGCCGATATGCTTTGAAAAACGGCTTGTGGGCTATTAAAAATAATCCAATCTTGACCGCCTAGTGCCTTGATGTGTTCTTGTACGACGCGATTTTGTATGAGCGACTCAAATGCCATCGCCGGACAATGCGTAGCGAGTCCGCCATGCCTGCGAATCAATTGACACAATTCTTCTCCCACAAGAGAGGGTCGTGTCACGAGGACATGAAGAGTGTATTCTCTCCCCCCGCGGGGGAGGGTTAGGGTGAGGGGATCGCAATCAACAAATCGGTTGTCTTTGCTTATGATTGATCCCTCCACCCTAACCCCCCGGTGTGGGGCATGCACTCTGCCAAAATTTTCTCAGCCCCTTTCTCCTTCAAGGCGCGCGCAAGTGCGATCCCTAAATGCACAGCCTGCTCTGGATCTCCCGATATCTCCGAATGTAAACGACGCGTTCCCAAAAGATTCGCAACCACACCCTGCACAGTCATCACCCGATGATGAATCGCGGCAAAAACTGCCAGCGGGGAAGAGCAACCTCCTCCCAATGCTTCACAAACTGCACGCTCAGCCAACACGCACGCCGCGCTCTCGCGATGGTTGAGTGGTGCTATTAACTGTTGCACAGATTGATCATCCGCTCGACATTCGATTCCAAGCGCACCCTGCCCGCCTGAGGGCAAAAGCGATTCACAATCAAAATAAGAAGCGATACGATTTTGTAAATTCATCCGAATTAAACCTGCACCCGCAAGAATAATGGCATCGAAATCGCCTTCATCTAATCGACGCAAACGTGTTTGAATATTGCCACGTAAAGGTTTAACAATCACATCAGAACGCAAAGCACGAAGCTGTGTCTGACGACGAAGACTAGAGGTACCCACGATTGCATTTTGGGGTAGCGCATCAAATGACCGATAATCATTAGCAACAAACACATCTCGCGGATCCGCTCTTTTCGAAATTACAGGCAAACACAACTCGGATGGCAACCTCATTGGCATATCTTTCATAGAATGCACTGCAATATCTGCTCGACGATCAAGCAACGCTTCTTCTAATTCTTTAACAAAAGAGCCTTTACCACCCATTGCAGAGACTGCAACCATTAATTTTTTATCCGCTTCTGTTGTGATGCCCAACAAATCGCAGGTTAAATGCGGGTAATGAGATAACAACAACTGCTTAACCAGTTCCGCCTGCACCAGTGCAAGTGGGCTATTACGCGTTGCAATCACAAGATGTCGTTTAGTCATAATGAAAATACCTGAAGTAACAATAAGTTATTCTATATATACCCATTACACTTCAAAATGCGAAGTGCCGTCGAGCGAAGCGAAGCAATCCAGGGGAACCTGCAAATACCCCTGCTGCGTCACTCTTCGGGTTCCTCACAATGACGGTACTCGCATCTTCAGGTAATAGAGGCATAGTGTGGCGGGTATGTATATATTTATATGTGAATAATGTTAAACTCATTATACTTGAAAATAAAGACGTGGGTCTGACTATGTCAAAAATCAATTTCATCAAACGTTTAGCCTTAGAATTAACGAATATCTTGCCTGAAAATCTAGGAACACTCAAAAAAGATTTTGAGAAAAATTGCGCCAGCCTACTTTCTAAAACATTTACTAAATTCGATGTCGTTTCCAGAGAAGAATTTGACGCACAGAGCAAAGTCTTGCTACGCACCAGGAAAAAATTAGAAGCGCTTGAAGAACAAATCGAAGCGCTCGAATCGCTGATTAAACATTCGCATAAAGCTCATCACTAAATGACCCGCTCTTCCTTTTCAAAAAACGACTATGAAATCCTGGCAAAAGAAACGCTGTTTCAAGGATTTTATCGCATGTTGCGTTACCAGGTGTGCCATAAAAAATTTGAGGGGGGCTGGAGCGTTCCCTTTACGCGAGAATTATTCGCAACCCTCTCTGCAGTCGCCTTGCTCCTCTATGATCCACTGAGGGATCAAGTCGTGCTCATCGAACAATTTCGCATTGGTGCGCTTGAACACGCCGAAACACCATGGATTATTGAAAATGTAGCGGGTTTGCTGATGCCTGGCGAATCACCGATCGATGCGGTCAAACGTGAAGCCATCGAAGAATCAGGCTGCGAGGTGCTTGACATCGAACCCATCTATGAATACCTTGCTAGCCCCGGCAATAGCAATGAATACCTCTATCTTTATTGTGGTTGGGTTGACGCAACCGCTGCCAATGGCATTCATGGTCTTACAGAAGAACATGAAGATATTCGCGTCCTCACCATCACCACTAAAGAAGCGTTTGCCATGTTGCAACAAGGTAAAATAAAAACCGCTCACACAATGCTGGCATTACTATGGCTACAGTTAAATCAAGAAAGGCTTAAGGCAAAATGGCAAAAAAAATGAGTTACAATGCAGAGGCAATTGAGGTTTTAAGCGGACTGGAGCCTGTTCGTCGCCGTCCTGGTATGTATACGGATACCTCACATCCTAATCATTTGGCTCATGAAGTCATTGATAACAGTGTCGACGAAGCGCTGGCCGGGCATGCAACCATGATTGATGTTTTGCTGCACTCAGATCATTCATTAGAAGTCATAGACAATGGCCGCGGCATGCCTGTCGACATTCATCCTGATGAAAAAATCTCTGGCGTTGAACTCATTTTCACACGATTGCATAGCGGCGCAAAATTTTCTAATAAACAGTATCAATTCTCAGGCGGTTTGCATGGTGTCGGTATTTCTGTTGTCAATGCCCTATCAAAAAAACTCACTGTTGGTATTAAACGGGGTGGAAAAATCTACACAATGTCCTTTCAGCATGGCGATAAATTAAAATCGCTCGCAGTCGCAGGGTCATACAACACCAAAGAATCAGGCACAACCATCCATTTTTGGCCCGATGAAAAATATTTTGACTCACCGCGTTTTACAATCGCCAAGTTAAAACGCGCACTACGCGCCAAAGCGATCCTTTGTCCTGGATTGCAAGTTAGCTACACCGATGTTGCCACACAACAAAAAGAAACTTGGTGTTATAAAGAAGGCTTGAGTCATTATTTAAAAGAAACACTTGGCACCATAAAATGTATCCCAGAAGAACCTTTTATTGGTTCGTTATCCAATGAACGTGAAGCTATCGATTGGGCTGTCACATGGCTCGCAGAAGAAGAGGAAGGCGTCACCGAGAGTTATGTGAACCTCATTCCGACAATCGACGGAGGAACGCATGTCACGGGCTTTCGTTTAGGATTATCCGAAGCATTACGAGAATTCTGTGAATTCAGAAATTTACTCCCACGCGGACTAAAACTCACACAAGAAGATGTGTGTAACTCTTGCGCCTATGTTCTCTCTGTTAAAATACAAAACCCCCAATTTTCAGGACAAACCAAAGAACGTCTTTCTTCGCGAGAATGCTCGGCATTTGTTTCGGGTGTCACCAAAGATGCATTTAGTTTATGGCTCAATCAAAAAACAGAAATTGGCGAAACACTCGCCAAGCTCGCGATTACTAATGCACAAAAACGATTAAAACAATCTCAGAATGTTGCCAGAAAAAAAATTACAGGTGGTCCTGCCCTACCTGGCAAATTAATCGATTGCTCCATTCAAGATATCAAACGTACCGAACTTTTTTTAGTAGAAGGTGATTCTGCGGGCGGCTCTGCAAAACAAGCGCGCTTCAGAGAATTTCAGGCTGTCATGCCATTGCGCGGCAAAATATTAAATACATGGGAAGTGACAACAGGCAGCCTGTTCTCATCACAAGAAATTCATGATATTGCCGTTGCTGTCGGTGTTGATCCTGGCTCTCATAATCTAGAAAATTTACGATACGGCAAAATATGCATTCTCGCCGATGCCGATTCTGATGGTAACCACATCGCAACATTACTCTGCGCACTCTTTGTAAAACACTTCCGCCCACTCGTCGAAGCAGGCCACTTCTTTCTTGCGATGCCACCGCTCTTTAGAATCGATCACAACAAAGATACCTACTACGCATTAGATGATGCCGAACGAGAAGGTATCATCGATCGCATTCAAGCCGAATACAAAGGCAAAAATCCCAAAATCAACATCATCCGCTTCAAAGGCTTAGGCGAAATGAATCCTTTGCAACTACGCGAAACAACCATGGATCCCGACACACGCCGTTTAATGCAGCTCATTATTAAAAAAGATGACAACACCGATGAAATCTTGGACATGCTGCTCGCTAAAAAACGTGCGGGCGATCGAAAGAGTTGGTTAGAACAGAAAGGGCATTTAGTAGATGCGTAGATGGTGGGATGTTTATCCGGATGAAATAAAAAGCATTTTATCCGGGCTACGTCGCTATCGTTACAATAGGATACTCAGCTATTCTTGAATCCTGCGTAATCATAGCAAGATCGTTTAGCTTTGTTTGAATCACCAACAAGCGATCAAAAGGATCTGAGTGTAGCAGAGGTAAATCAGCGACGCCCAAGCAATCTGCCGGCACGATGGGTAATATTTCAAAATTTTCTGCTGCAATCGTTTCTATTAGATTATGTGGCAATGTTAAACGCCATAAACTCTTTTTAATCGCCATTTCCCAAAATGAGGCACTACTGACAAATATTTGATTTGTTTTATCACGAATAATATGATATAAGACTAACATAGCTTAGTCAATATGATCTAAGAAATCCTAATCAACACTCAGCCTGTCAACTAAGGTTTACCGACGCCGATAACCTTGCAAGAACCATAAGTGCTTTCTATCGTGTCAATCAGACGTTCTGTATTTGTTTTAACCTCTGGTCGTACGGATGAGAAAAAGCGATTTCGGTGTGCTTGAATGGTTTTAAGTACTGTGGCTGTTTTCCATTTTGATAATACGTCATGAACTGTTTGATTTGGCACAACGTTTTCCGTTTGTGTAAGCTGAGAACGTAGAGAAACGAGTGCTGAACGTTTTTCTTGATAGCTTCTGAAAAACAAGGCAAACAAATTCCAACGAAAACCCTCTATCTGATGCGTTAACAAAGCCTGTATCTTAGCCAATTCCACTGTAGCGCGTTGATTGCTTGTTGGAGATGATTGCACTAGCTCGGATAGCAGAGTGGGGACAGCAGCTAGAGGCGTGATGTCTTTTTTTATAGACGCAGGCTCTGCAGGCGGCAATTGTATCGCCAGAGTAGGTGTAGCAATAGGAAGAGTCGCTTTTTTTTCAGTTAATTTTGCATACAGTTTTTCAGTTTTGATTAAAACGGCTAAATCTATATCACGTCCGGCGCTTATCAAATCCTGATACTGCTGATTAGTTTTGCCACTAGGATAGTGCCTAGAAAAAGCATCTACTGCCTCTTTTGTTGCGCCAACCATAAATGCGTTCCATAACGCGTCTGAAACCCGCGGCTGAATAACAGCCCACATACGATCATCCATGCCATCCCTTTCAAGTTGAATTAAAAATTCGTTAAATGCTTCCGCCTCTGGCATTGTTTTTACTTCGCTTAAAGAATTGATTAAATCCTTCCTCACTTCTTCGGAAACGATTTTTTGATATTTTAAAGTGATGCTGTCTTGCGTAACATAGGTTTGTGTCGCATCGGGATGCATCCCAACCAACAATTCAATTAGCTTGTTAAATGCACCAGGGGCACAAATAAAGCTATTCTCTGGGTGTTTATTGTCTATGCCGTCATCATTTAAATTGCCTCCTCGAGCAATATCATATAAGCCCTTAACGAACACTGTTGTTGCATCTAATAATGGCCCCACTCTTCTATCTTTATCTTGGATGGCGAGCCACACTAGCGCTAGTAGCGTCCTAACATCTGTGTTCGAGGTCGAATCAATATGTTCACCATAGGCGTCAACCGATATTCGCTGGAATGCCTGCTTTGCTTTTTCTTGAAAAAATCTAGCAGTGGTACTATTAAAATTCTCTGATAATTTATTCACAGCTTCTGGTGTTGTCATCAAACTTGCAAAAGGCCAGTTAACTTGTTGTATAGGTATAGTGGCTAGCAACTGATCTAGATATTGCTGAGTTTGATCTTGTGCATCTGTTTGGTGCCAGGTATCTATAAATGTATTTAAATACGCGTGAGCATCCAGAATAATATTGATGGTTTCCAATATTGCATTGATAGCAGCGGGTGTTTTTATCAAATCGGCATAAGTTTGTTTAAGTTTGCGTGCAGATTCCGATGAGCTTACATGAACCGTTGCTATATGCGTAGTTTGCCTACCCGCGAAAACTTGCCTGCCAACATCATTTCCACGCTCTGGCAGATTGCCACGCCTCAATTGCCTATCTAAATAACCTATAATGGCTGCTTCAACTCCGGCAATAGGCTGGTCTTGTAGGCGAGCACACTCCACAAAAAAATTATCATAAAATCTATCCGTTCTTTGGTCATGCGGAATGCGCGCATAAGCGTCTTTAATTCCTTCACTTCCCAACATCACTGCATAAGTTAATAAATGATTGAAATAGGCTGTTGTCATCCTGTCGTTTGGTATATTACGAAAAAAATAGCGAAGCGTTTCTAATTGCGTATGACCTTCTATTCTATCGATATTTTCTTCAGTTAATAGGTTGTCTGGCATTGCTTTGAGTGTATTCAGAAATAATTGAGGTGTTTGATGAGACAATACTCGAACAAGTCGCTCCCCATTCATTGGAATTCTTGAGCCACCATCGTGCCAGAGCGTTGCTATAGCTGAAAGCGCTTTCTCTGATAAAGCGTCATTCAAAATATATTGTCGATGCGAGGTTAATAATTCAACTGTCTCTAAACTTCTCAGGGCCTCCAAACGAAGTACCTGATGCGTCGGATGATTCAGTAAATCATCAAACGTTGTTTGCGAATAAACGATTAATTTTTCAGAATCCCTATTATTAAATTGCTCAATAGCCTTTAAAAATTCTTCTGAAGTTGTTTCCAAAATAATTTTAGTATTACGGATTCGTTGTTCTGAACTAAAGTTAGAATTAATATATATCGAGTGCAATGCGGTTGCGCGCTCTAAAGGGTATGAAGAACACTGATGTAGTGCGTCCAATAAGGGCTGTGTTAATAACAAATCTAATCGATGAATAGCTTTTAAAAACTCAACAGATTGGCTGTTAACAATTATTTCTTGATTACGAGAAGACAATAAATTTAGCTTATTAAGCAGACATAAAGCCGTCAACCGCTGATAATGATAATCTAAAAAGGTGAATGATACGTCAAAAATAGCTTGTGTTAATTGGTGGCTACACTGAAATTGATGCAACAATTCAGACGAATTTGATTGGAAAATTTTTTGCACATTGTCTTCCGTGAGCAGGCCTTTAGAGTGGAGGCCATAGAGCGCCTCTCCCCTTTCTGTAATCAATGTGGTGCACCGCTCTAACGCATAAAATTGTGATTCAGTTAACGGTGGGCAATGTTTAATACTTAATAAAAATTCTTTGGAATGATGATTAGCAATCAGGTTCTGACATATTTGCGAAAGCTCCCATCTTGCAACTTTGTTAAATGCAGCCATGCGTGGCCCTGGAAACGGTTGTTGCAAGAAGGCTATGAATCTTTTTTTTGTTAATGCTACGTGATATTTCTCTCTTAAGAAAAATAAGCTTTCGCATAATAACTCTAACACGGGCTCTTTATCTAAGTTAAAAAGAATCCTACAGGTATCTTTATCAAGCAGCTCTCTTCTTAATAAGTGTTGGACTGCTAAGCAGGCTGCTTTACCCGATTCGCAACGATCAGGGATGGATGCACAAAATTCCCTAATTGCCCTAAGTTCTACAGGCGTAGGGTTAACGAATAACCGCAAGAAAAGAGTGGTTAATGCTCTTTGGTGTTGGTCTTTTTTCGCAAATTGAGTATATTCATTTTGAAGCAAGCGCGTCTCTATCTCAGGATGTTGCAATTTGAATTGTAGCTGAAAATAAAGGAAGTCTATTTTTTCTTTTGTTGGATCATTTGCATTTTGAAATAATGTTGTTAGCCAAGATTGCGATAGAGCATTCGCGTTTGCTAAGACTTGAATAGCATAATGCAGGTTGTCCCAATTAATGTGGCAGGCTTTAGGCATAGAAAAGGCCCAATAACGAACGAGTCGAATGAATTCTATTAGGTTTGCTAGTGTCAACAACTCAGCTTCTTTTATGTAATGTATAAAATGCCATGCAGTTAAAGAATTGGCTTGATATTGATAATTTATCTGTAGAGGTTCCCAAGGCTTTTCACTGCTGTCTAATGTGAAATAATCAAGATGATCTTCAGAGAACCTTGAAGATAACTTTGTATTCGTACAGGCAATAATACGTTTGAACGCATTAGCATCTTGGCGTAAATTAGGGTTGATACAAATGAATGTATCTTCTGCAAGTAAGACTCCATTTGGTGTTAAATCTTGTTGTAATGCATCTATTGGGTAAGCCTCATTAACGCAGGGGATCGAATGAAAAAATACCCCATGCTCATTTTCATGCGCCTTAAAAAATTGACCATGAGAGAAAAAATAAGCGGCGGGTTTTTTTAACGTTACAAGTTGTTGATGAAAAAGTTCTTTAGCTTTTTCTGGCATGGGATCTTGCAATTGAATAGAAGTTAAAAACAACGGCATATCGCCCCCAGCATTTCGCTCAAACAAATCGGGTGCAATGATGATTTGTTGAAATAAATCATTAAATTGTTTCTTGAGTGTCTCGTCATTAGGAAATAATGGGGTTAAAGCCAACAGGCGATTGATTAAACCAAGGCGCTCGTTTTGGTTTAGTGTGGGTATGTCAATATGGATATGGCGCGCAACATGTTGAAAGGTTTCATGTAACTGCTCGATTGAAGTGATTGGCTCTAATAGAGCGATAATTTCTGTGTACGCCATGACAACCTCTCAAGTATTGTAAAATAAAAGAGCATTATTATAATTTAATAATCTTTTTTTTGTCTAATTACATTGCTTGGGTTAGCCATTGATGCTATGACAAAAATTTTCGAATACCACTTGAATAAGTTGATACACAGTGTATACTATCAAGTATCAACATTGTTGATACCTGGAGTATAAAATGCGAATACATACCCGAATTCAAAAATGGGGGAATGGTCTGGCACTGCGTGTTGGCGGGGTTATGCGCGATATTCCTCATTTTAGAGAAGGAACAGAGGTTGACGTTGAGATTACTGAAGATGGGTTTATTGTAAGAAAATCGGATTCCCGTAAAACACTTTTTCCATTTAGCGAAGCAAAACTTGTCGAAGGATTAACGAACCAGTTGGCTCATGCAGATTTGTTAGCAAAACCATTAGCTAATGAGATTGAACAATAATGACTAAAAATTACTTACCAGAACGCAATCACATTGTGTATATGGATTTTGAGCCGACCAAAGGAAAAGAAATTGGTAAGTATCGGCCTGCATTGATTTTATCATCGATAGAGTACAATAAAAACACGGGATTAGTTATTTGTTGTCCTATTAGTACAAGTATCCGTGGTGGTATTACTGAAGTTGCTATTGCTAATTTAGAAAAGCCTTCTGTTGTTGCGGCTAGTTTAATACAAACTTTATCGTGGAAAGAGCGGAAAATAAAATTTTTGGCGGATGCTGAGCCGCATGTCATGGATGAGGTATTATTTAGAATTATTCCTTTAATTGGAGCAGATCGATTAATTGAAAAACTTATTACTCGATAATCAAGGTTTCCAAGCTGCCTAGTTTTTACGAATATTTTTTAATGACTGTTATAGTCGCGTATAAACGGTAATCCTTCACTAATAATCACTTTTTGCTTGCCCTGGTTAGCTAACGGAAGGCATTTTAGTGTATTTTTGCTTGGGTTGAAATATTGCGAGTGAGAAAAACTTGATTATCGAGTATATAACATAATTGTTTTCCACAATTGTATTGATCAAAACAACAAGCTCGATAGCAGCTTGGTATACATTGATGCGATAGCCCAATCAGGCGGAACACCATCGATACCGATACGCAGTGGTACAACCATCGTGAAAAAGGAGCCCTCGCCAGGAGAAGTGCTCAGGAATAAACTATTAGGGTTGGATTGAAACCATATTTTTTTAGCCAATAGCAAATCGCAGGGCCGCCTATGCTAGCGCCTATAATGAGTATTTTGCGGTTGTGATTCATACTTAGCCTTTATTGATAGTTACAATAGTGATTTGAATATACCAATATACTCAAATCAAGTGGCTTATCCGGAATTCGCGGTTGTGACGTTTCAGGTGCTCGAGATAACAGCACACTATCCTCTTTCAATAATCTCTCTCATCTTCGTGCAAACCGTTTGCATCACATGCACATTATGAATGCAAGCTAAGTGAAAATAAGCCATCAATTTTTCTTTAAAGAGATAATGCAAGTAAGCACGTGAAAAATGTTTGCAAGTGTAGCAATCGCAATCTACCATGATGGGGCGCTCATCATGCACAAACTCTCTTTTTTTAATGAGAATATGTGCGCGTCTTTCATTGGGATAGTCGCCTTGAAAAGATAACCACCCGTCTTTTTTTACAATACGGCCTTGATATAAGGTGCCATGTCTTGCATTGCGCGTAGGCGCAACACAGTCGAACATGTCTATGCCTTTTGCGACCACATCAATTAAATCCTGTGGATGCAAACCAACACCCATCGTATAGCGAACTTTATTTTCTGGCAGCATGGGTGAAATCCAATCGATGATCTCACCTGTTTTTGACATATCAAACCCAATAATTTCACCGCCAATTGCGATCCCATCCAAATCTTGCTCCAAGATAAATGCGGTGCTTTGCTCGCGCAATGCTCGAAAACTACCGCCTTGAATAATACCAAATAATGCCTGCCTGCTTCCATAAAGAGACGTGGGAGACCGTTCATGCGTTTCTTTAGACAACAACAACCAACGATGTGTACGATCCAGTGCTTTCATAGCAGCTTCAAAGCCACCGATTTCTGGCGTACATTCATCGAATGCCATAATAATATCTGCACCGATTGTCTTCTGCGCCTCGATGGACGTTTTAGCATTCAGATAAACCACTTTGTGCGTCATGGGATGTTTAAAACGCGCGCCATCTTCATCAATCTTACAGATCTTGCTATTTTTAGATAAACTCAACACTTGAAAGCCACCACTATCTGTCAGCATCGGCAGATCCCACCCCATTAACCGATGCATCCCGCCCATTTTCTCAATCATCTCCATCCCGGGGGCGCATAACATATGATACGTATTTCCGCCAAGCACAATTTGGGTACCATTTGCCTTCAAGTCCGCAGGCGTTAAATAATTTAACGCAGCTTTTGTGCCCACAGGCATAAAAGTAGGCGTCATAATCACCCCATGTGGCGTCGTCATTTGCATGATG
>Ga0155614_161_pt1 | contig 18160 bp, 9 predicted proteins | sample RifCSPhighO2_12_FD_107271 | JGI IMG/M metagenome (GOLD analysis project Ga0155614, IMG submission 107271) | Gammaproteobacteria bacterium RIFCSPHIGHO2_12_FULL_42_10
CACCACCTAGCGAGCCAGAGATTGAATCAACTCATGACATCAGCGGAACTCAAGCGCCAGCAATCGAAACAGAAATAATCGCTTCTTCTGCATTACAACAATTAAAACAAACTGATGACGCGCATCATGCAGCGCGTGATCTTCAAAAAACAACGCTTAAATCATATCAAGATCAGATCGCAATGCTTGCAACGCAAATAGAAGACGTGAGGGCAAAAAATACGAAAACAAATCAAGATTTAAGACAAAAATGCGAGCAATTATACAATACCACATTTCCTTCCAAATCACGCATAGAGACATTGATGCGTGATAGCTTGCGGCGTGTTGCATTGCTGAATGCGCTACAGAATTACACTCAAGCTACCGACTTGCAAAACAATACCTCAAAATTAAAAACATATCTCATTAATATATATAAACAACTATACGCTGATAACATTGCTCCATACTCAACTGATAATCAAATTTTTGATCAACTAAAAAGGCCGCTCCACCCTTCTCTTTTTGATTTGCTTCACATTATTACAGAATGGGCCGTGTTATCTGCAACAGTGAAAGCCAAAAAAACAACATTAGATGTGTTTAAAGAAACGCTACAAAAACAAATAACAGAAAGCACAAAGCAACTAAACAGAGTGCGAGATTGGGAAAACAGGCAAAATCAGATTGCAAGCAATACACAAACAATCGTTAATAACAATCAAACCGCAGAAGCTACGATTGCAAAGCTAAACGGGGAGATGCTGACACTAGAACAAATGCTAGAAATAGAAAAAATTCGAGAAAATATTCAGCAGATATCAGATGAAATGACAAGTTATGATCCGCCTGAAAATACATCAGCGGATGTCATAGAAAACTGGCGTCAGCATCAACAAACCAAACTAACAGCAATAGCAAAGCAAATTCAACAAATAACAGAGATTCAATCTACAATGCAACCATCTAGTGCTATTATTGATGTGCTCTTGAAAGAAATAAGTGATCAACACGAATCAACCACTAACGCCATTCCGTTAACAGCTAATGTTCTCGCAAGCAAACGACAACCTAGTCAAGCAAGTCAAACAACAGACAATGCATCAAGACAATCGTCCTCTCCTGATGTTAATGCAGATCAGACATCTCACCCAATACCAACTATTACCTCCGCCAGCGCTCATGGTACTCGTACAAACCCAACCCACACCACTACCCCCAAGTCTCAGCCAAAAACAGGATCATTAACTTGGCGAGAGTGGTTAATCTTTTTAGGTCTTATCCTAGTGATCTGCGCGGTGGGTATTGGAATCGTTGCAGCTGTTGCTTTTCCGCCCGTTGGCATTGCGCTCACTGCAATCATTATCACAGGTGCGGTGATCGGTGGCATTTATGGGCTTGTAGAATATGTCCAAAAGAAACTCCAAGAAGCGCGATTGTCATCCGCACATAACAGTGGGGGGATGAACCAAACAAGCTACAACAAGATTCACCACTCATTACCACAGAAAACACCCAGCAAACGAACAAGAAAAAAATCAGCATCACAACAACAAGATCCAGCATTCACTCAACCTACGAATAATAATAATCAAACTTTCTTTCCTCCCGCATCAAACCCTGTCAGCACAACAGCAGGCGCTGCCCCGCCTTCATCTGCTGCTCGCAAAAACCGATCGCCAAAAGGCTCGCCTACTTGATTAATGACTCATGTTACGCGCTGTCACATGAGTTAATGAGGCATCAGGATGCACCAGACCCCGCAACAAGTGCGGGGTCATTCTTGAACCGAACAACACACTCACTGTCTCTCATCAATCACATCGACTTGCTTTGGTATTTTAAACGCAAACAATCCACGCGGCAGCGCAATATTTTTTTGAACATGCTTTAACTCGATCACACTCACATGGCCCAAATGATCCTCTAAGCGCATCGCTTGCAGTTCATCTCTTAAGAACCCGACTGCAATCGATGAAAATGTCGCATCGTTTGTATGGCGCGGCTTCAATAAAAACCAAACACGATGTGCCGCATCTTCTTGTAATGATGTCACGATATAAGATTGCTCAATATCAGCCGCGCTAGCACTTAAAAATAACGTGCCGCTCAATGCTGTGGCATGGAGTGTTCTCATCGTCACTTGTGCTAAATCAGAATCGTATACAATAATCTCTTGATTATTCACAATCACTAACTGCGGAATCGGTTTCAGTATTTCCCATCGAAACTGATACGGACGCATCAAGGCCATCTTGCCATAGGCAACTTGCGTCACACTGTTATGTTGGTTCTTCATCGTTTGCACGATATCTGCCCGCATGGTATGTGTCTGGTTGAGCAGCGCAACAAAATCGGATGCAGGCGTTGCATAGACGGGGAGACAGAAAAATAATAACAGCGATAAAACAGCCACTGCGACCCCCTCTCCTCTCATGCTTTTTATGCCCCCACCAATACTTCTCGCCCACCGTTTTGATCAACAGTACTCACAACACCCGAGCGCTCCATCGCTTCCATCATTCTTGCGGCGCGATTATAACCGATGCGTAAACGTCTTTGAACGAGTGAAATGGAAGCACGACGACTTTCAAGAACAATGCGTACAGCTTCATCATAAAGTGCATCTTGTTCAGCAGATTCTCCTTCGCCACCTTCGGCACTTTCTTCACTCTCTGTGACACCTTCCAAATAAACAGGCTCACCCACACTACGCCAAGCAGCCACCACACGATGTACTTCATCATCTGCTACATACGCACCATGAATACGAATCGGCACACCAGCGCCGGGTGGCAAATACAACATATCGCCATGCCCTAGTAATTGCTCTGCACCTTGTTGATCTAAAATCGTACGTGAATCAATGCGAGAAGAAACTTGAAACGCGATACGTGTTGGAATATTTGCTTTAATGAGTCCCGTGATCACATCGACAGAAGGACGTTGTGTTGCTAAAATTAAATGAATACCTGCAGCACGTGCTTTTTGCGCAATACGCGCAATTAAATCTTCTACTTTTTTACCAACCAGCATCATCATGTCAGCAAGCTCGTCTGCAATCACAACGATCAGCGGTAGCGGCTCTAAAATCTGTTTCGCCGACGCCTCATCTGTCACTAAAATACCAGGCATCGTGATCGGTTCACCTCGTTTAATGGCGTCGTTCACCTTCTGATTGTAGCCTAACAAATTACGCACACCTTGTGACGCCATTAAGCGATATCGCTTATCCATCTCAGCCACACACCAACGCAACGCATTACTGGCATCTTTCATGTCAGTAATCACAGGTGTTAATAAATGTGGGATACCATCATAAATCGAAAGCTCTAACATTTTAGGATCGATTAAAATCAATCGTAATTGTTGCGGTGTCGATTTAAACAACATGCTAAGCAACATGGCATTCAAACTCACTGACTTACCTGAGCCCGTCGTTCCTGCCACCAATAAATGTGGCATTTTAATTAAATCAACAATAATAGGATTGCCGGAAATATCTTTTCCCAAGACAAGGCTCACAGGCGATCTAGACTGTGCATACCGCTGTGACTCCAGCATATCGCGCAACGTAACTAATTCTCGGTTTTGATTGGGAATCTCAAGACCAATGACCGATTTGCCAGGAATAACTTCAACAACACGGACACTCACAACGGATAATGAACGCGCAATATCTTTAGCAAGACCTGTAATTTTACTCACTTTAATACCCGGTGCTAAATCTAATTCAAAACGCGTAATCACAGGGCCCGGCAAGACACCGACTACTTTAACCTGCACACCAAAATCAGATAGACGTTGCTCTACCATGAGAGACAAGGCTTCAAATGAGGTATTTTCAAATGCCTGATCCACTTGCAAGGGCGTTGCATTCAGCAAGGTTGTGGGTGGCAATGCGCCTTCTGCTAAACGAATATCCGTATCCAAAATAACTGGCTTTTTAATGCGAGCGACTTCTTTAGGCATCACGACAAGTTTAGCAGGAGGAGGAGATACTGCAAAAGGCTGCGCAATCATAGGCTCTGCACGTGTTGCAACCACTTGCGTTCTCGGCTCAATACGTCCTTTTTGAGGCATTGAGGTGAACTTTAGTTTGAGCAACGTTGAGCACCCATTTTTTATGCGCAGAAACAGCGCCGTACCATATGTTAAAACGACCTTTCCAAGTCGGTCAACAAAAGACATCCAGGAAACACCTGTTAGCAATGTGATGCCAAACAATAACAAGGTGATCAAAAACAACGTGCTGCCAATTCTATTCAAAAACTTTGTGAGTATTTGTCCGAAAATGTCACCCATCATGCCGCCACTATGTGCTGGCAAGTGCGGAAAAAAGGTCACATAAAAACCCATCAATGCAGAAAATCCGATCACAAAACAGAACCAACCCAGCAATTGATAAGGCCAAACACGTGCGTGCAGCTCAACTGCTTTTTCTTGATCAAATCGACTTGAAAAAACAATGAGTACCGGAAAAAGATAGGCAGTCACGCCAAATAAAGACAATAGAAGATCCGCTATAAAAGCGCCTGCTCGACCCCCCCAATTAACAACCGGCACACCTTGCAACCCCGTACTAGACCAACCAGGATCATCTGCAGAGTATGTGGCTAAGGATACCAATAAAAACAAGGCGCTCGCCAAAATGATCAATAACCATCCCTCATGCAGACGATGACGCATGTGAGGTGAAAGCAATGTTCTTTTGTGAGGCCGTTTACGATCTTTCATATTTACCTTTAATCTTTATTCGCACCCTCTCTATTGTCTCCCTCCCCCTGTGGGGGAGGGAGACAATAGAGGGGATCTTGGTTAATTCCCATTCCCAGCAGCGGGTGCTGCTTGTGTTCCAGCCCCCGCACTTGTCGCGGGCAAAACAGGTGCAGCAGGAATCGGCTCAGGTGGCATACTGCCACTCGGCAAAAGCTCAGTGCCCATGTTTTCCAATACTTGATTCGCTTTAAACAAATCTTTCGCTTTATAGATCTCTTGATACCGCTCAGGTTTCTGTTCACTAATCAAGCGATCCAAGGTTTGCGCTGCGTCTTGAAATAAATTAACAAAATAGGAATTTGAAATCAGTGACGTGTTGCGATCATCAATAAACAAATGAAATGATAAAATCGAAACCAAGATCAATGTAAAAACATACCCCCGCACACAACCTAACGCCCCACCTACCTTACGATTCCAAAGCATATATGGAAAAGTATATACCTCATATACACCAGTCAGTGACAATGCACCCTCACAAAATGAATAAGGAAACATAAAGCAAATCATTAAGCTGATCGAATAAAACATCTGATAAAGCAACGCGGGTGTTGCGGGACCCAAACCAACAGCCTCCATAAAGTTCTGAATGATAGTACTGTCTACAACGTCCCCAATCAAGGGGGATTGATTAAAAAAATTTGTTAGAGGAATTGTAAACTTAAGTGTAAAAATTAATGCAACACTTAAACACATCATGCCAACAATTTCTTTAGTCGCTCCGCGTATCATGCCACGTATCGTATTAGCAGCAAACAATAAGAAAATAAAAAAATCTAGCCCATTCCATGCGCTCATTGCATACCTTCCTTATGTTGTGAAAGATTGCCTTTCAGAATCTCGGGATACTCGGACGTTAATTTTTCTAAATGCGGCGAAACCACACCGCCTAAAGCCGCTGCAATGGGCTCAAACATTTGCACAAGTTCTGCCTGTTTCCAGGTTGGCGAATCAGCAAAGGAAGTGAGCTGCACAAGAAAGATAATCACTAAATTCATCAACAAACCGCGAACCAAGCCAAATACGCCGCCCAACAAACGATCTCCAAAACCAAGCAAAGTAGACTGCACCACCAAATGAATGATAAATCCAATAATCGCGCCGAGAATAATCGTTGCAAAAAATAACAATGCAAAACTTAAGCCCAATGTCACATAGGAAATCACTTCGGAATGATTTGTAGCGTGCTGAACATTTGATGAATCTGATAAAAATTGCGCAAGTGGTGCTGCAAAAAAAGTTGCCACAACCAGTGCAATAATTAACGCAGCCAAGGCAATCATTTCTCTCACCAAACCTCTCGAGAGGCCCGTTAAAAGAGACAGTGCAATAATGGCTAGCAGTGCATAATCAATCCAATTGAAATGAGGCATAGAATCCATCCGTAGGTTGTTAGTATGAACCCCCTCTCCTCCAGCACTCTTCGCTGGAGGAGAGGGGCGGGGAGAGGAGGAATGTAAGGGATATATATAACCTCCTTCCCCCAACCCCTTCCTCCTATAAAAAACATAGGAGGAAGGGGAGTATGCTAATACATGTCATTATATCACACCCAAATCATCACTAAAAACCGCATCCACTCCCCATGCTAACAACTCTTTTATACGCTTTGGATCATTCACCGTGTAACTCAACAACAATAATCCAGCGTTTTTTACCTCATGAACACGTGCTGCCGTTAATTGCGCTTCATTAACATGAAGCGAGACACACTGCAGCTCATCGCATAACCCCCGCCAATCTTTCAACCATGGGTCCATTAAAAAGCCTACTTGCGACGAAGGCAATAAGCGTCTTAGCAATCTCAGGGCGATCAGAGAAAAACTTGAAAATAAAATTGAATGGGGATCAGTCACAATACGCTCTACGACTTCCAGAACACGCACAACCGTTCTCTCATCCTGTCCCTTTGCGGGTTTGATTTCAATATTAGCAGAAAGTCCCATCTCCTTTAAAAAAATCAATGCTTGCGATAAAGTAGGAATGCATTCACCGGCAAATCGACTATCAAACCAAGCACCCGCATCTAATGTATGCAAATAAGCATAGGGAAAATCAGCAACCAGGCCCACGCCATTTGTGGTGCGCTCCAATGTCTCATCATGAAACAAAATAGTCTCACCACAAGCACTCAACATCACATCAAATTCAACCCAACTTGCGCCAAACGAGGCTGCTTTTGAGAGCGCTATCATGGTATTCTCTGGCGCATAAACACTACCACCCCGGTGCGCTATCACGGGTGGCAGAAATTTTAAGGAGTGCATAGGTCGTGTCATACGCTGATATTTTCCATCCACCTCTCCCACAAAAAGACGGGGCCGCAATCTATTGGAGTCATCTCCTCGGTGACAGTATAGGCCTTGCTTTGAGTGACGCCATTTGGCATGCTGAACACCCTTTTTTGATCGTCACACCTGACTATACTACGCTCACACGTCTCATTGAAGCCTGTCAATTTTTTGGTAACCCAACACTATTACATTTTCCAGGCTGGGAAACGTTGCCATATGATCATTTTTCATCCCACCCAGATATTACCTCTGATCGCATCACCGCACTAAATAGCATGCCTACCTTAAAAAAAGGGGCCATGATCACAACGATTGATACCCTCATGCATCGATTGCCACCCTGCCATTTTTTACATGCTAATAGTCTCATGATTAAAGTCGGCGACATACTAGACAGAGACAGCTTTACCGCAAAACTCACAGCAGCAGGTTACATCGCTTTAAAACAGGTTCGCGAACATGGAGAATTTGCCGTACGGGGATCCATTATCGATCTTTTTCCTATGGGTTCGCCCCACCCATTTCGCATTGATCTGTTAGATAATGAAATCGATACGCTGCGAATTTTTTCACCAGAAACGCAACGTACAACGGAAGCCATTGCTGAAATCCGCTTATTGCCCGCCAAAGAATTTCCCTTTACAAGCACGGCAATTGAATCTTTTCGTCAAAACTGGCGGAATCGATTTGGCGGCAACCCTTTATCGTGCCCACTATACCAAGATATGAGCGAAGGACGATATGCGCCTGGCATAGAATATTATTTCCCGTTATTTTTTCAAGAAACGGCTACTTTATTTGATTATTTACCCAACAATACGACCATCGTCTATGTAGAGGGTGTCAAACAAAAAGCCGCGCAATTTTGGCAAGAGATTCAATCGCGATATGAAGCGGGCCGTCACAATCTCTCAAAACCACTGCTTCTGCCAGATCAATTATTTTTGATGCCTGACTGGATCGCAATGACCGCCAAGAACTACCCTAGGTTGATTGTGAGCGCAGGCGAGCTGGAGATGCCAAAAAAGGCAACGGTAGTAAAGTTCCCAGTCCGTGAAGCGCACCTGATCTCCGAAAGAGAGCTAATTAGCGCGTTCCCCTCCCCGCAAGAGGGAGGGATAGGGTGGGGGGATCAGAATCCTCAACCATCTAATGTAATTGCAGATTTATCCCCCCACCCTATCCCTCCCTCTTGCGGGGAGGGGAACGCGCTGAGTGAGTCTGCTGCAATCCCTGCGCGCACCCTCTTTTGCACAGAAAGTCTCGGCAGACAGGAAGCGGTCTTGCAATTGTTACACGCAAGGCACATCACCCCCACCTCTTTTGACTCATGGCAAGCTTTTTTAAATAGCAAGGAACCCTATGGCATTACGCTTGCGCTATTAGAGCAAGGATTTATCATTGAAACACCCGCGATTGCAGTGATCACAGAAAATGAGCTTTATGAAAAACGTATCATGCAACGGCGTTTGCGAAAAAAATCAACACAGAATCCTGAAAATTTAATCCGCGATCTAATCGAATTACAACTTAATGACCCAGTCGTCCATTTAGAACATGGTGTCGGTCGTTATCAGGGTTTAAAGACGCTCACTGTTGGAGAAGAACAAGCTGAATACGTTTGTCTTTCCTATCAAGACGACGATAAATTATTTGTACCCATCTCATCACTTCATCTCATCAATCGCTATACAGGCGCCGATCGAGAACATGCACCCTTAAACAAGTTAGGCAATGAGCAATGGCAAAAAACAAAACGTCGTGCAATAGAAAACGTCTCGGATACGGCTGCAGAATTGCTAGACATCTATGCAAAACGCGCCGCTCATGCAGGACACACTTATCACATTCCTGCAGACGAATATGCTAATTTTGTAGCACAATTTCCCTTTGAAGAAACGCCCGATCAATTACAAGCAATCGAACACGTCATGCAAGATATGTCATCTGTACGCACCATGGATCGCGTTGTCTGTGGTGATGTTGGTTTTGGTAAAACAGAAGTCGCTATGCGCGCTGCCTTTATTGCTGTTCTCAATCATAAACAAGTCGCTATTCTGGCGCCTACCACATTGCTTGCACAACAACATTTACAAAATTTTCAAGATCGTTTTGCAAAATTTCCGATTCACATTGACATGATCTCTCGATTTCGAACGCACAAAGAACAAACGACGATCTTAAAAAAACTTGAGGAAGGTAAAATTGATATTATTATCGGCACACATCAACTACTGCAAGATCGTACAAAATTTAAAACATTGGGACTCGTTATTATTGATGAAGAACATCGATTTGGCGTCAAACAAAAAGAAAAAATAAAAGCTTGGCATCATGAGATCGACATTTTAGCACTCACAGCAACCCCCATTCCACGCACACTCAATATGGCACTCTCCGGCATTCGTGATTTATCGATTATCGCAACGCCCCCTCTACGTCGTTTGTCTGTTAAAACATTCATTCACGAGTATCAAGACGATATTATTCGAGAAGCCATCGAGCGAGAATTATTGCGTGGTGGGCAGGTTTATTTTTTACATAATGATATTGCAACGATTCACAAAGAAGCTGATCTGATTAAAAATCTTGTCAAAGCAGCACGCGTTAATGTCGCGCATGGACAAATGCATGAACGTGAGCTCGAAAAAATCATGTCTGATTTTTATCATCGCAGAACCAATGTGCTGGTTTGCTCAACGATCATCGAAAGCGGTATTGATATTCCAACCGCCAACACCATCATCATCAATCGTGCCGATCGCTTGGGTATCGCGCAATTACATCAATTGCGGGGTCGTGTTGGTCGTTCACACCATCAAGCCTATGCCTATTTATTCGTCCCCAATCAAAAACACATGACGCGTGATGCGATCGAACGCCTTGCTGCCATTGCAGCCTATAATGATTTAGGTATCGGCTTTACTTTATCAACGCATGATCTTGAAATTCGTGGTGCGGGCGAATTACTAGGTGAAAATCAAAGTGGTAATATGCGAGAAGTGGGTTTTACGCTCTACATGGATTTATTAACACGCGCAATTGAAGCCATTAAATCAGGTCAAGATCCCACCCTACAAACGTCACTCTTTGCGCATAGCGCTGAAATCAACCTACATCTCACCGCTTTAATCCCAGAAGATTATTTGTTTGATATCCAGCTTCGCTTGCATTTCTACAAACGACTTGCGAATTGCAAAACGCATGCAGAGCTAGAAGATATTCAAGTTGAAATGATCGATCGTTTTGGATTGCTACCCACACCTCTTAAAAATTTATTCGCAATCAGTGAGCTCAAAATCAAAACAACGACAATGGGTATCACAAAATTAGAAGCGAGCGAGAATGGCGGTAAAATAGAATTTGGTGAGAAGCCCAATATCAAACCAGAAGCACTCATCAAGCTACTCAAAAACGAACCGCATCGTTTTCAAATGCAAGGACCGACTCGATTACGGTTTACGCTAGATTCACACAAATTGAAAGAGCGGGTTGGATTGGTAGAGAAACTATTAGGAATGATTACGTAATGCCGATCTTACCCACTCGTAGGTGAAGTCACCATACTGCTTCGCCAGGCAGCTAGCTGATCAATCAGCTTAGCGAGCGCACCATTTCCCATCACATTCATCGCAGTCACGACTGGATCAAGCAAGACATAAAGTGCCAACATGAGAGACAGCATCTCAGGGCTAAATCCCAAATGATTTTCAAGAACAGGCAACATCACCATGATACCGCCTGCAGGAACAGCTGCGACTGAGAATTTAGCAATCACAAAATAACAGGTAAAAACAGCAAAAGTGTAAACAGTTGGCATGGGCATACCAAAGCTTTTCATTAAAGCATAAGCAAAAATGGAAATAGCAATACAATCGCCTAGCAAATGAATATTGGTTGTCACAGACACAGTGGAACGCGCTAAATCTGGATTAATCGTATCATTCGCAACACTATTCATTGTAAGCGGCAATACGGCAGCACTAGACATGGTTGCAAACCCCGCCATCGCAGCAGGTAATATATTTTTAATACTCTTCCAAGTACCCTGTATATTGAAGCGATTCAACACAAGATAGAAAAGAAAAAGATAGCTAAGTTGCGCTGAAATAATCACTGCAAAAATCGCCAAATAATCTTTGAGGATCATTTGCATCACACCATCGTACTGCAACTTAATAACAAAGCCGGTAACAAATAGCGGAATCAGGTAAGCAATGCCGCATAGCAGTCGTGTTGTCACCCAATCTAATGGCTGCACAATCCATTGAAAGCGTTTTAAAGGTGCTTGTCCCAAAATCATCCCCGCAATCATTCCAGCAAACAACGCATGATTATTTTCAACTAATTTTGGCAATTGAAAGACAAAAGCCGGCGATAAATTACCCGCATCATTGGGTCGAATCACGCTCAAATCCAAATGATAAACCCACTCGCCTACAAAATGACTGATAAAAGTAGCCGCATAATTCGAAGCGCAAAGGCAAATTAAGATCAGCGTAATAATCGTTGTCGCACGATTCGCAAGCCCTACCATTGTTTTTAGCAATAAACTAAAAATAATCATCGGCAACATAAACAGAATGACTGACTTAATCGTCAGACTCACTGCATAAAGTGTTTCTTTTAGTGATAAAGGAATCGCTGTGTTAAACAGCAAAATGGACACAATAATGGCTAATAATATCAATGGCATACGATGTAACATGGGGTCGGCTCTCTTCATTAAAAGATTGCGCATTATACACTAAAAATGGTCTGTTTGTCATTTTAAGTCATTATCATTATAATTATATCTATTGTCATTCCGCGCTAAAAGCTGCGCGGGATGACAATCATACAAGGGATCTCTATACTATCCTTCAATATGCCTCATACCACCCCCTATCACGCTCTCTTTAACGCATTAGATCAACAAACGACGATCTTAACGCCCAATAGGCGCTTATCTGCCACACTGCACAAGCAATATCTAGCACACCAACAGGCGCAAGATAAAACAATGTGGGAAACGCCTGATATCTTGCCGGTCAAAACGTGGATAGAGCGCCTGTGGAATACCTTCTCTCACTCGATGCAAGAGACACCACGCTATCTCTTAAATACCAAACAAACACAACAAATCTGGGAAAAAATTATCGCAAAAACAACGCTACATCATGCACTGGTGCAGCTTTCAGGCATTGCAACACTGGCCGCTTCTGCATGGGGGTTGCTCAAACAATGGCAAATCGATCCTACTGCTGAAACGAGCTTAGTGCTATATGAAGAAATCACACATGATTATGTTTTGTTCCACCGCTGGTGCATCAAATTTCATAAAATTTGCCAAAAGAATCGTTGGATAGATCCAGCCAGTTTGCCAGATGCACTCAATTGCTTAATTAAAAAAAATAGCCACTACTCTCTCCATCATCCCGCAGCTTGTCCACAGGATCCAGAGTCCTCGCTAGAGCAACCTAGATCCCGCGGACAAGCCGCGGGACGACAATCGGGGCATGCTCATCATAAAATAATCTTGGTTGGCTTCACGGAAATCTCGCCACAACTGCACTCGCTCTTAGCGCATTATCAAAATCACACAATTTACTCGTTGCCAGACCGCGCGAAGACACACTGCATTTCCTTAAAAGATGAACAAACAGAAATATTAACGATGGCACGCTGGGCAAAAACCTGTCTGGAACAAAAACGCTCGCATATTGGCTGTGTCATTCCAACCTTAGACAAAAAACGTGATCATGTTGCTCAAATTTTTAAGGATTTACTCGGCGAAGAGAATGTGAATATCTCAGCGGGCAAATCATCACGGCAATGTCCGCTCATAGGCACTGCATTACAATTATTATCACTCCACACACATACCATCTCTATCGATGACTTTGGCGGTCTATTGCAATCACCTTTTTTAGGAGATGCGGAAAATGAACAAATTAAACGTGCAAAAATAAATCGTATATTACACCGTAAAAATATACATACCCTGCATTTACCCTCTGAACAACTAGAAGTAACCCCCAAACTCAATCAAAGACTGCGAACTTTTTTTACCATTTTAAATCACACCAAACATACGAATACCTATCACGTCTGGACAGTCGTCTTCACACAACTACTAACAGCGTTAGGATGGCCGGGTGAAAGAAGTTTAAATAGCGAAGAATATCAAACAATCGAACATTGGGAAAAAGGATTACACTCATTTGCCTTACTAGATCACGTGAATCCACCCTGCACAATAGAAAGCGCATTACATGCACTACAACAAATTGCCACAAACAGTATCTTTCAACCCAAAACGCCTGATGCACCCGTTCAAGTTTTAGGATTATTGGAAGCTGCCAGCATGCCATTTGATGCTTTATGGATAATGGGTATGGACGATCGCACCCTACCACCCAAGCCCAAACCACATCCTTTTATTCCCAAACCATTACAACGCAAGCAACACATGCCACATGCAACCGCTCTACGTGAATATGATTATTGTCGGACACTCATTCAGCAATTTAAAAGCACGGTCGATCATCTTATTTTTAGTTATCCCGAAAAAGAAAATGATCTTATTTTGCAAATGAGTCCACTGTTAGAAGACATTGCAACAACCTCGATAGATGAACTAAACATTCAACCAGCGCCTCTCCCTGCTTACCAGGTCTTTCAGTCAAGCGTGCTCGAGCATGTCGAAGAAGCATGCGTACCCGTCACAACCAACAACGCACCCGTTAGAGGTGGTGTATTCGTTTTAAAAGATCAAGCACTCTGCCCATTCAAAGCATTTGCTACTTGGCGTCTCTTTGCAGACGTAACAGACACGACAGAACCAGGATTGCGCGCAAAAGATCGTGGGTCACTCTTACATAAAACCCTAGAATTAATTTGGGATAAACTGCAAAATCATGCCACGCTCAAAACGCACGATGAATCTACCTTAAAACAACTGATCACGACTTGTATCGATGAAGCTTATCAACTTTCACAAACGATTATTGCGCCCTTCTCTAAACGTCCAATGTATCTGTCGCTTGAAAAGCAACGTTTAACCGTTCTTCTATGGGAATGGTTGCAGCTTGAAAAAACAAGACCTGCTTTCACAGTTTTTTCAAAAGAAGCGTCTTCAGAGATTGCATTTAATCAGCTCAAATTAAAAATTCGTATTGACAGAATAGATCTTATTGATGGGAAGAAATTAATAATCGATTATAAAGCCAGCAAAATGTGCCACATTAATGATTGGTTTGACGAACGTCCTCCCGCACCGCAATTACCCCTCTACGCACTACTTGATGCGGAAAAGACCATTGGCATTACTTTTGCCCAAGTGGCCGTTGGTCAGTATGCATTTAAAGGAATCAGTGCGCATGATTTAAATATAAAAGGCATTGAAGCGCGTCCATCATGGTCGAATGAATTACAACAATGGCAATCAACACTCACAAAATTAAGCGACGATTTCTGTCATGGCGTCGCAATCGTTGATCCAAAAGATCCCATCAACACTTGTCAATGGTGTCATTTAAAACCCTTATGTCGCATACAACAACATTAAAGCACACAGAAGATGACCAAGCGTCGCGTCAGCGCGCTTTAAATCTCACCGAATCGTTTATTGTCCAAGCACCTGCAGGCTCTGGTAAAACAACCTTACTGGTCCAACGGTTTTTGACATTATTACAGCATGCGAAATCACCTGAAGATATTTTAGCGATTACTTTTACCAATAAAGCTGCTAATGAAATGCGCGTGCGCATTATCAGTGCATTGAAGGCTGCAGCACTCCCCTCCCCCACCGGGGGAGAGTTAGGGTGGGGGGATCAAAATCTCTCAACCACCTTATCACTTGCCAAAAAAGCACTTGAGCATAGCCAAGCACTCAACTGGCATTTGCTGGAAAATCCCAATCAACTACGCATACAAACGATTGATGCATTTTGTGCTTATTTAACAAAACAACTGCCTCATCTTTCAGATTGCGGACCACAATCAGAAATAACCGATTTGCCACAATTTTTATACGAAGAAGCAGTTGAAAAAACATTATTGCAGTTAGAAGAAAATACCACTTGGTCTTCAGACATCGCACATCTTTTATTGCATCTCGATAATAATTTTAACAAATTACGCGATCTCATCATCGCCTTACTAAGCAAACGAGATCAATGGCTAGCCTATCTACATTTTGAAAATGATGAAGTGCGCCTGAGAAACCAACTAGAAAAAAATTTAGCGCAAGTTGTTACAGATCATCTTGTCTATCTCAACACACTCGTTACGCAAGATCACATGTGGGAACTATGTGACCTTGCTGAATTTGCAGCGGAGAATCGAAGGCTGACTGACTCAGCAAAACCCTCAAACGAAGCGTCCCCTTCTCCTCGGGGGGAGGAGGACGCTTCGTTTGAGGGTAACGTGTTAACAACTTGGCGCAACATCGCGCATCTCTTGCTGACACAAGACGGTGAGTGGCGTAAAAAATTAGATGTCCGCATGGGTTTCCCGCCCGTTAAAAATGCTGCCACAGCAGAAGATGCATCGCGCTTTGTAAGTTATAAAACACGCGCACTCAATATGCTGAGTATCTTGGAAGATCAGGATGCTTTTCGATTAGCATTAAGCAATTTATGGCTACTACCTAATCCTTGTTATACAGAAACCGAATGGCAAACCTTACGCGCGCTATTTTCTGTCCTTAAAATAAGTGTGGCTGAATTACGCATTCTCTTCCAAAATCAAAGCAAAATTGATTTTATAGAAAATATGCATACCGCGATGACGGCACTCGGGCTAGACGATTCCCCAACGAATACTGCGCTCACACTCGATGACCAAATTAAACATATTCTGGTGGATGAATTTCAAGACATCTCCCATACACAATTTCAACTCATCGAGTTACTCATTCGCGGTTGGTCACCACAAGATGGACGAACATTATTTTTTGTGGGTGATCCTATGCAATCCATTTATCGCTTCAGAAATGCAGAGGTAAGTTTATTTATTCGCACTTGGATGGTTGGCATCAACACTTTGCCGCTCACACCGCTCACACTCACTAGCAATTTTCGATCTTCACAAAAAATTGTGGATTGGCATAATACTTATTTCAAAAAAATATTTCCCGAAATAAATAATTTATCAGAAGCAGCCGTACCATTCTCAGCAAGCATCGCGCGAGTGGCAAAGCAAGGCGTTCAACCTGAAATATTTGCTTTCTGTGATGAAACAGATACCGAACAAGCAAAACAAGTTGTGGCACTCATTCTGAATGAACGATTCAATCATCCAGAAAATAAGATTGCTATTTTAGTGAGAGCACGTGATCATTTAAAACCAATTATTCCACTGCTGAAAGATGCCAATATCCCCTATCAAGCGATCGATATCGATCCGCTATTTGAAAAACAAGTCATTCTAGATTTAGTGTCACTCACGTCAGCGTTGATTGATCCTGCCAATCGTCTCGCCTGGCTTGCTATTTTGCGTGCGCCCTGGTGTGGCCTCACTCTTTCAGATTTAACCTTACTGACAGAGAATACGCCTGATAACATCCTCTACGAACAGTTAAATTGCACAGAGGTCATCCAATCGTTAAGTCTTGCCGGACAAGAACGCATTGCCCGCACCTTACCCATTTTAAAAAGCGCACTCAAAAACCGTGCAAGAGAGGCGCTACGTTCTTGGATTGAAAATACTTGGATTGCACTGGGTGGTCCTGCGTCACTGACCAATGAAGCTGATTTAGAAGATGCCAATGCCTACTTTACACTGCTTGCAAAATTCAATAACGCTGGCGAATCTTTTTCAATCAAGCAATTATTGGCAAGACTAAAAAAGTTATTCGCAACACCTAAGCATCATGAATCTGCGGTGCAATTAATGACAATTCATAGCGCAAAAGGTCTAGAGTTTGATACGGTTATTTTGCCATATCTGGAACGCAAAGGCGCCCTCGATGATCATGCACTCTTACTTTGGATGACCTATCTTGCGAATGATGACGATAAAGCACTCCTCCTTGCGCCTATCAAAAAAACGGGTTTCGAAACGGAAAAAATTTATAGTTATATTTTAAACCAACAAAAAATTAAATTTAATCATGAAAAAAATAGATTATTTTATGTTGCAACGACGCGCGCAAAACATCACTTATATTTACTCTGCAATATTACACAGAATGCAGCAGGTGTTCCCATCATTCAATCCGATAGTTTTTTAAAAAAATTATGGCCACTCATTGAAAAAGATATCCCTATCAAGACGACCTGTCCCACCATAGATCACATAGCGCCTGCAAAAGAACCACAACTCATGCGTTTAAGTGAAGCATGGCAACATCCTTTGTCAAACACCCGCTTACCGCCCATTGCATTGCACGATCAATCTGGCGGCTTTAAACTAAAAGACCCCACGCCCCAATTACTGGGTATTTTTCTTCACCAAATGCTGCAAGCATTTTCTATTCGTCACACACCTTGGTGGCAAGAACAAAGTGAGCATGCACAAAAACAATATATACATCACCATCTCATGCAGCTTGGCCTACCCACATCGACCCTACCATCGAGCGTGCTTTCAGCGCACCAAATGATAAGAAATATTTTACAGGATACACGTGCAAATTGGATACTTAAGGCGCATACAGAGGCTCAATCTGAATGGGCCATCTCTATCAATCTTAAAAATGAAATAAAAAATTTGGTGATTGATCGAACGTTTATCGATGAAACAGGCTGTCGTTGGATTATTGATTATAAAACAACTACATTTGATGAAGAAAATCTTGAATCAGCACTGATTGCAGCTGGTAAAAAACATACGAAACAAATGCAAGGTTATAAGACCGCCATTCAATTATTTGATTCACGGCCCATTCGACTAGGACTCTATTTTCCAACAGTACCTGCATGGCATGAGATCATTGCCTGATAGCCATTGGCAGATACGGTCATCCCGTGCTAAAAGCTGTGCGGGATGACAACACAAAAGCTGCTGTGTAAGGTGAGTGACGGGAGAATATGTTTAGCTCATTGAGCCCTCCTCTCCCCGGCCCTCTCCTCCCGAAAGCGGGAGGAGAGGGGGACGCAGATTTTAGCTGTTTCGCAGTG
>Ga0155614_162_pt1 | contig 17909 bp, 18 predicted proteins | sample RifCSPhighO2_12_FD_107271 | JGI IMG/M metagenome (GOLD analysis project Ga0155614, IMG submission 107271) | Gammaproteobacteria bacterium RIFCSPHIGHO2_12_FULL_42_10
AAATTATTTAAAAGTACATCTCTCACAAGATGACTGGTCTTACCATAATTATCGAGATGTTGATTCTGAAAATTATAAACAAGCCGCTCAATACTTAGCAGAACAAGGATACTACGTTATCCGTATGGGCAAATATGTTGGAAAAGAATTTAATATCAACCATCCATTGGTTATTGATTATGCGAATAGTTCTTTGCAGTCAGATTTTATGGATATTTATCTGACAGCCCATTGTTTTTTTATGATTTCTACAAGTTGCGGATTAGATAGCGTGGCGCAAATTTTTAGAAAACCGCTATTAATTACAGATTTTCCTTTGCCGGATCTTGCATGGTATCGTTGGACATTATTTATTCCTAAGAAAATAGTTAATTTAAAAACAAATCAGTTTTTAAAATTCAATGAAATATACAAAGTATGTTCTATCTTGAAGAGTAGCAGAACAATAGCAAAAATACTGCAAGAAAATAATTTAGGCTTTATTGATAATACCCCCGATGAAATATTAGCAGCCGTTAAAGAAACTTTATTGCTTTTAAAAAACAACCCAAGTACATCGAGCACACAGGCGCCTTGTCAGACTCAATTTTGGGAGAATTTTCCGTTGCCATTACCCGAAAGTACTCATTCTTACGCAAATGTTAAGTTTCATATTGCTGAATCATTTCTAAAATTAAATCCGACGCTTTTAGATGAGTCGTAACTATTCAGCGGTTACCAGTGACCCAATCGTGAACGCGCCCGTTTGCGTCTTTTCTTAGCTTATTTGCTATTCAATTCAGAAAACTTATTTTCTAATTCATGCCAGCGTTGATAAAGTTGCTCTAGACTTGATTCAGTTGCTTTTAACGCTGCGAGCGTTTTCTTGATTGCTGTTTGGTCTTGTTGGTAAAATTCAGGTGTTGCAATGAGTTGGTGTAATTTGGCTTTTTCTGTTTCATATTGCTCGATTTTGGCAGGCAACCCGTCCAATTCTTTTTGTTCTTTGTAACTTAGTTTATTTGTGGACAGTGTTTGTGTAGGCGAATTTTTTTCAGTGGTGATTTTTTTAGTGGTTATTGGGGCTGCAGACGGTTTTTGTCGCAACCAGTCTTGATAACCGCCTACATATTCTTCAATTTTTCCATTGCCTTCAAAAACAAATGTGCTGGTGACGACATTATCAAGAAACGCTCGATCATGACTCACCAATAATAAAGTACCTTGATAATTTGTCAGTAATTCTTCTAGCAAATCTAATGTCTCCATGTCGAGATCATTCGTTGGTTCATCCATCACTAACAAATTAGCAGGTTGTGTGAATAAACGTGCTAGCAATAACCGATTGCATTCACCACCTGAGAGCGCTTTAACAGGTGTGCGTGCACGCTGCGGTGTAAATAAAAAATCTTGTAAGTAACTCATGATGTGTTGTTTTTTTCCGGCGATTTCTATAAATTCGCTACCTTCTATGACATTATCAATCACCGTTTTTTCTGGATCGAGCGCTTGACGTAATTGATCGAAATACGCAATACGTTGTTTCGTGCCTTGCGTGACGGTACCTAATTGTGGGGTGAGGGTGCTCAGCAAAATATTTAATAGCGTGCTTTTGCCAACACCATTAGGTCCAATTAAGCCAATTTTGTCGCCACGCATAATGCGCGTTGAGAAATTTTTAATAATGGGCTGATCACCAAAAGAATGTGACATATTTTTTGCTTCAATAATCAGACGCCCAGATTTTTCTGCTTCATTTAAATTAAAGGAGGCTTTTCCTGTAACTAAACGACGTTTGGCGTGTTCTTTTCTCATCGCCTCCAGTGCTCGCACGCGACCTTCGTTACGTGTGCGGCGTGCTTGAATGCCCTTGCGAATCCAGACTTCCTCTTCTGCTAATTTTTTATCAAAGTCAGCATGTTGTTTCTCTTCTGCATGTAGCATTTCGTCTTTATGCACTAAAAAATTGTCATAATCACCCGGCCAAGAAGTGAGACGCCCCCGATCTAGCTCAAGAATACGCGTGGCGAGCCGTCTTAATAGGGAGCGATCATGTGTGATAAATAGCAATCCTGTACCGCAAAAAAGGAGTTGATCTTCCAACCATTGAATAGCGGTGATGTCTAAATGATTGGTTGGTTCGTCAAGCAGTAATAAATCGGGTAATGAGACCAAGGCTTTTGCGAGTGCTGCACGACGCTGCCAACCGCCTGAAAGTTCAGCGACTTTTTGATCAGCGTCTAAATCAAGGCGTGTCAGAATGGTTTTGATATTTTGCTCAAATTGCCAGCCATTCGTCACATCTAATTTTTTCTGTATTTTTTCTAGCTCGAGTAAATCTTTATCTGTGCAGGTGGTTGCCATGCGTAATGTTAAAGCATGATAGGTTGCGAGCAATGCGCCATTTTCTGATAACCCCTCTGCTACAAATTCATAAACGGTTGATGTGATATGTTGCGGCAAGTCTTGAGCAAGTCGCGCAATACGCAAATGGGGTGCACGCCAGACCTGCCCGCTATCTGGCAGGACGGTGCCTTCTATTATTTTGAGCAAGGAGGATTTTCCTGCGCCATTCCTGCCAATTAAACAGACTCTTTCGCCACGGCTAATCTGAAGTTTGACCGCATCAAGGAGTGGGTCCAGGCCGTAGGCCAGTGAGACGCTGTCAAGGGTGATGAGATTGCTCATTTAAATGCTCATTTTTTTAAATATACTGAGGCTAAAATACACTAAAATGGGACGAAATAGCATATCTCTTCAAAGGCTGCAAATAGCAGGACCCCGTTGCTGGGAGTGAATATTTGCATCTTTTCTTGTCAACTGGTGAGGCATCATCACTCCCTACTTTCTATCGGATTGCTTATGTTTCGCTAATTTATCCAGCTGTTTCAGATAATCCAACTTTTCCGCAATCTTACTCTCTAATCCGCGCGAAGTAGGCCGATAATAAATACGTGGCGATAAATGATCTGGGAAATAATTTTCCCCCGCAGCATAGCCATCTGGCTCATCATGTGCATAGCGATATTGTTTGCCGTAGTCTAAATCTTTCATGAGATGAGTGGGCGCATTGCGTAAATGCAGGGGGACTTCTAATGAGCCGTGCGCTTTGGCATCTTGCATTGCCGCAGAAAATGCAACATAAACAGCATTACTCTTGGCAGCACAAGCCATGTAGACAATCGCTTGAGCAATGGCAAGCTCGCCTTCTGGTTTCCCCAAGCGTTCATAGACTTCACAAGCATTTAATGCCAATTGCAAGGCGCGTGGATCAGCATTGCCGATATCTTCGCTCGCCATACGCACGGCTCTGCGGGCGATATAGAGTGGATCACACCCAGCATTGAGCATTCTGGCTAGCCAATAAAGCGCCGCATCAGGCGATGAACCGCGTACAGATTTATGTAGTGCGGAAATTTGTTCGTAGAAGACGTCGCCGCCTTTATCAAAGCGACACAGATTTTCTTGCATGACTTCCGTACTGCTCTTAAATATTCTGCATGGTATACATTAAGTATTGCTGTGATTGTATCAAAAAATGCTGACACACAAGACACTTTTGTTTTTTCAGCTTGCCCTTTATTTGTCATTGCTATAAAGTAAGGAATATATCATTATGTAAGGCATCTACCCATGAGCATTGCTACCTTGACCCAAAAAGGGCAAACGACTATTCCCATTCAAATTAGAACTTATCTTGATATTCATCCTGGTGATAAATTAGAATTTTTTATTGATAACGACGGACGTGTTGTCGTATCTCCTTTAACTGTCGAAGTAACACAGTTAAAGGGGTTGCTGCTCAAGCCAAAGAAAATTATTTCTATTGAAAAAATGAACCAAGCGATAAAAACTAGCGGCGGACAACATGAAGGGAATTGATACGAATGTACTGGTTCGATACCTGGTTCAGGATGATCCAGCGCAGAGCATAAAAGCAACCCACTTTATAGAACGCACTGCGCATGCATCTTCTATTGCTATTAATGGGATTATTTTGTGCGAACTTGTTTGGGTGCTTGAAAGTGCTTACCACTATTCACGAGAGACTGTGGTTACGGTTCTTGAGCATATTTTAAAAACAAAACAATTTCATATACATGAACCCGATATACTATGGCAATCCTTAAATGGTTATAAAAACGATGGTGCTGACTTTGCAGATTATTACATTGCTTATCTCAATCATCACCAAGGTGCTGAGTATACGGTAACATTTGATAAGAAAGCAGCGAAATGCAAACACTTTAAGTTGCTATAATTTTTTCGGCACATGAATCACTATGACATTCAATAATCTCGCTTTTAAAAAAATCATTATTTTGTTCTGGACGCTCTGGTGGTTGATTGCGCTTTGGACCGATGTCGTGGGTGGATTGGCGCATCTTGGTATTTTAAAAGCCAGTTGGGCGCCTGATACGAATTATCCGTTTTTAGTGGAAACTTTGAAAATGTATCCTGTTGCATCATGGATGCCGACCGCGTTTTTTATTGCTATTCTTGCATGGTCTTTTCTATCTACCCTTGCATTTTGTTGGGCGAGTGCCGGGTTAGTCAAACAGCGTGACGTTTGGATGCGGCGCGCACAAGTTGCTTTTGTGATTTCAATCACATTTTGGCTTGCATTTTTTATAGCAGATCAGGCGGTGATGAAGTTTGATTTAGAAGAAAATCACATGGTGCAGGGCGGGTTTCAGTTGCTCACCTTCCTGTCGCTTTATCTTTTTCCAGATTGAGTGACGTCGTACTATACGCTATATGATGAAATATCCGGGCTAGGCGTATTTATCATGACCGCTCTTAAATATTTTGCATAGCACGCATTCAGTTTGTTCTTGATTTGTCATTGTATAATCCTAAATTTGACAGTTCAAACCGTAATGAGAGGGGGACGCAAATGTGCGCTATTTATTAGTGTGGTGCGATGGGTTCTACGAGGACAGCGGTTCCATAACAAAGTACTTCGGTGACGCCACGCAAAACGTCAACTGAATCGTAACGTACGCCAATAATGGCATTTGCCCCTAGCATCTTTGCTTGGACAATCATGTCTTCATAAGCATCAGCGCGGGTTCTTTCGCATAAATTTGTGTAAATGGAGATATTGCCGCCAAAAATAGTCTGCAATCCTCCAAAAAAACTACCAATGATGGATCGAGAACGTACGACAATGCCACGTACAATCGTAAAAGATTTAACGATATGATGATTGGGGAGACTAAAGGTGGTCGTTGTAAGGATAGTATTACGCTGCATAATACCCATTCTAGCACAGTGGTTTATATTATGCATCATTTGATTTTTTATAAAGAATCCTTATAATTATAAAGAATAAAGAATTTTAGTCAAGAAAATACTGATACCAAGCGTTTGCTTTCTGCGGGGACAGTCTTGGAATTTATGATTGCCATCGAGGCACGAAAAGATGAAGCAGACGGTTTGAGAATTAGATTTACTCTTACATCGTATTAAAATTGATATCGTACCCTTTGACGAAGAGCAAGCAGAAATAGCGCGACTTGCATGGCGAGAATATGGTAAAAGCAATCATCCTGCCGGATTAAATTTAGGCGATTGTTTTGCCTATGCTTTATCTAAAATATCCAACGAAGCATTACTTTTTAAAGGGAATGACTTTAGTTTAACGGATATCATGGTCGTGAATGCATTGAGTACGGGGGCGACCACTAGCTTATGATCATTCAACATCCACTCATTCTCGTCGATGGCTCTTCTTACTTATATCGCGCTTTTCACGCCTTACCCCCCTTAACGAATTCAAAAGGTTTTCCGACGGGGGCAATCTATGGCATGGTGAATATGCTGAAACGTTTGATGACAGATTTTAAACCGACTGATATGGCAGTTGTTTTTGATCCCAAAGGTAAAACATTTCGCGATGATCTTTATCCTGCCTATAAAGCAACACGAAAAGAGACGCCAGATGAACTCATTCAACAGATAGAGCCTGTCTATCAAATTATTCGTGCAATGGGATTGCCATTGATCGTTATTGAAGGCGTTGAAGCAGATGATGTCATTGCGACCATGACACATTTGGCCACTCAAAATAAAATGACGACTGTTGTGGCGACGAGCGATAAAGATCTCGCGCAGTTGGTGAGTCCTTCCGTAACCTTAATTAACACCATGACCAATGTGAGTCTGAATGAACAAGGCGTGTATGAAAAATTTGGCGTCTACCCCAACCAGATTATTGATTATTTAACATTGGTTGGTGATACCTCTGATAATGTGCCTGGTGTGCCGCAAGTGGGTCCAAAGACTGCCGCAAAGTGGTTGCATGCATACCATTCACTAGAAAACATTATTCAGCATGCTGATGAGATCACTGGTAAAGCGGGCGATAATTTGCGCGCCACCTTGCCACAATTACCGTTGATTCAGTCATTAGTGACCGTGAAACAAGATGTGGCTTTACCCGTTGAATTAGCTGATTTAATTGTGAAACCAGCCAATAAACAAGTGTTAGCCAATTGGTATAAAGAATTAGAGTTTAAGAATTGGCTGTCTGCATTGTTAGTTGAAGAGAACGATCAAGCGAAACATTATGCGGGTTATGTCACAATTGATTCTGAACATTTATTAGACGATTGGATCCATCGCTTAAATCAAGCGGAAAAAATTGCAATCGATACAGAAACGACTAGTTTGGATTATATGAGCGCAGAGTTAGTAGGCATTTCTTTTGCACTAGGCGTGGGAGAGGCAGCTTATGTTCCCTTTGGACACGATTACCTGGATGCGCCCACACAACTAGCAAAGACAACGGTACTGTCAAAACTGAAACCAATCTTAGAGAATGCAAGTATTCAGAAAGTAGGTCAAAATATAAAATATGATATAGAAGTTTTAGATCGCGCTGTAATTAAATTGCAAGGTATCGCATTTGATACGATGCTTGAGTCTTATGTATTAGATAGTATTAACGCGCACGATCTTGATTCGCTTGCGCTGAAATATTTGGGATGGCGTACGATTACTTTTGAAGAAGTGGCAGGCAAAGGCAGCAAACAACTTACCTTTAATCAAGTCGAAATCAATGTTGCGAGTCGTTATGCTGCAGAAGATGCTGATGTGACATGGCGCTTGCACGATGCATTATGGCCGCGTCTTGAAAAAGAATCAGGCTTGACTTATATTTTCAAAAATATTGAAATGCCGCTTATTCTGATATTGGCACAAATGGAACAGAGAGGCGTTTTGATTGATCCGGCACGCTTAAAGCAACAAGAAAAGGTGATGCAAAAAAGATTGCAAGCACTAGAGAAGAAAGTTTTTGAATTAACATCACAATCTTTCAACATGAATTCTCCGAAACAATTGCAAACGATTTTATACGAACATTTAAAATTGCCTATTTTGCAAAAAACACCAACAGGGCAACCCTCTACAGCTGATGCCGTGTTGCAAGAGCTTGCGCTTGATTTTGAAATTCCCCAGCTCATCATTGAGTATCGTAGTCTGAGTAAATTAATTTCTACTTATACGTCTCGTTTAGTCGCGCAGATTCATTCGCAAACCAAACGTATTCATACCTCTTATCGTCAAACGGGGACGGCGACGGGGCGTCTTTCTTCTTCAGAGCCCAATCTTCAAAATATTCCTATTCGAACAGAAGACGGTAAACGGATACGCCAAGCTTTTATTGCACCACCAGGGTTTGTGTTGGTGAGTGCCGATTATTCTCAGATCGAATTGCGTTTGATGGCGCACATTACAGAAGATGAGAATTTAATGAAAGCATTTATGAATAATCACGATATTCATACAGCGACTGCATCGGAAGTATGGGATGTACCCTTTGATCAAGTCACAAAAGACATGCGTCGCCATGCAAAAGCAATTAATTTTGGACTGATATACGGGATGTCTGCTTTTGGTTTGTCTCGTCAGTTGGGTGTGGATCGTAAAAAAGCAGAAGAATATATTGAGCGTTATTTTGAACGTTATCCAAAAGTTCATCTTTATATGGAAGCAACGCGAGAGCAAGCAAAAAAACAAGGCTATGTTGAAACAATTTGGGGAAGACGTTTATATTTGCCCGATGTCAATAGTAGTCAATTACAGCGGCAAAAAGCGGCATTACGTGCTGCAATTAATGCGCCGTTGCAGGGTAGTGCAGCTGATGTGATAAAACTTGCAATGATTCGTGTTAATCAATGGTTGCAGCAAAAAACAGTTGATGCCTATATGATTATGCAGGTCCATGATGAACTAGTCTTTGAGGTTGCTGAATCTGATTTAGAAGAATGTATTGCGCGTATTCGTGAATATATGACGACCTGCATCACCTTAAAGGTGCCCATGCAGGTTGCAATTGGCACAGGTAAAAACTGGGATGAAGCATCAGACCATTGATGGGATTGTCATCGCTTTTGACTTTGGCTTAAAGCGCATTGGCGTTGCTGTTGGGCAAACGATCACAAAGACAGCGCGCCCCTTGATGACTTTGCAGGCAAAAGAGGGTGTTCCGGATTGGGAACAAGTGAGTCAATTAGTGAAACGTTTTGAGCCGCGCGTATGGGTGGTTGGCATGCCATTAACAATGGATGGCAAAGAACAATCCGTGACAAGTTTGGCACGACAATTTGCCCAAACATTGCGAGCGCTTTATCAAATACCCGTTGATGAGGTAGATGAACGACTGACGACCAAAGAAGCACGTGCTAGAATATTTAACGCAGGTGGCTATCGGGCGCTGCAAGATGGACAAGTCGATGCACACGCTGCACAATTAATCTTGCAGCATTGGTTTTCAGAAGGTTGATAGCTGGTAGATGTGTGGGTAAACAAACATGAACATTCGAGGATTGTATTTTTTTGGATTGATCGCCGTCAGCTTGTTGTTGGGCGCGGGTTATTATCTAGAAGTAACGACAGGCCTTACTCCCTGCCCACTCTGTCTTTTTCAGCGCGGCTTATTTTTATTGCTAGGTGTTTTTTTTCTGCTGGGTTTATTCTTGAGCTCAAAACGAGTAGGTCGGGCCTTCTCTAATTTTTTTTTGATGCTGACAGCAATCGGTGGAATAGTATTTTCAGGGAGACAGGTTTTTCTTCAGCATGCGGCAAACAGTGCAGCTCATGAGTGTGGCGTTAGTTTGCAATACATGCTGCATGTTTTGCCATTGCGTGAAGTGATACAGAATGTTTTTGCAGGTGGCGTGACATGTGCTGAACGTGGCTGGATCTTTTTATCATTAGATATGGCTGAATGGGCGTTGCTTTCTTTTATAGGATTTTTGCTGTTAGGGGGATATTTATTCTTAAGAGACCTGTAATGCAATGGATACTATGTGTGATTTTGTGCGTGACTTCTCCGCTTGCTGTTGCGATGGATGGCTTTGGGGCAACGTTGCAAATTTATACGCGATTCCATACTTATGTGGGAAAACCACAGTGGCTGTTGATGATTTATGATGCAGATCATGGCCAAATGGTCCCTTATCTCTTTGATATACACCGCGGAGATAACATGTGGACGGCTTTTACATATAGTCATGACTATGAAATTGTTGCCTCCACGTTGCAAATTAGCACTTATCAATCAAACTATAACCGTTTTGTACAATATACAGTCAATGACTTTTGTCACCTGGAGACGCATGGCGTGCCACTGCAAGGTGAATCAATGTACATTATTATTACAGGCGATTTGACTTTAGATGCAAGCAATGTGAGTTGTCAGATCAGCCGATACTAGCCTAGATATTTCATGGCAATTTCCGCTAACTGGTTGCTGTGGGTGTTATTTCGCACAATGGCTCGTCGGCCGCAGGCCTTGCGCTTGACTTCTTGCTACATAACACCCACAGCAACCAGTTAGCGGAAATTGCCATGAAATATCTAGGCTATGTCTCAGAGATGACGCATTAAATGTTTTGCGCTATACTCGGTCGATGTATCGTTCACTAAACTAGGAGAGCAGTATGGTAAGGATATTAGCAGTATTGTTTGGCATAGCGTTTATTTTTATGGGCGTGGTAGGCGGTGGTGTTTTTCCTCGCTTGATACAAAATGGATTGCTGTATGGTTATTTTTCGGTCGATGCGATGCATAATTTGGTTTATCTTGCAACGGGTGCCGCATCACTCATCGCTGCGATTAACCGTACTGTGAGCAAAGCATTCTTTATTTTGTTTGGTCTTGGATTTGCTGCGATTGCAGGCATGGGCGTTGCACGACAAGGTGATATCTACTTTATGCATAATGCACTGTTTGATAATTATTTATTCTCCGGGGCTGCTATTATATTTTTATTGATTGGGCTATCTGCAGCGCGATGATGGGGAGTGTTTGTGAGCGAATCGGTTTGGGAAAAGTGTTTGCATTCGCTCGAGAGCGAGTTTTCATCACAGCAATTTAATACGTGGATTAGGCCGCTACAGGCAGACGAAACAAGTGGTAAGCTTGTCTTGTTGGCGCCTAATCGTTTCGTTTTAGACTGGATTACGGAACGATTCTTAGCAAGAATTAATGAATTAGTAAAACAATTTAGTGCAGCACAGCCGTTACTTGTGTTGGTTGAGATTGGGAGTAGGCGTTCTGCTACAGAATCGCGTCCTCTTCCGCCCCCAATTCAAAATAGATCATCTGCTGACCAGAATGTGCCTGCGGTCAATCAGGGGGCGCATCGGTCTAATTTAAATCCATTATTTACTTTTGAGACTTTTGTAGAGGGTAAATCCAACCAATTAGCTAAAGCCGCCTCTATGCAGGTTGCTGAAAATCCGGCAATTGCTTACAATCCGCTTTTTTTGTACGGCGGGGTTGGGTTAGGTAAAACGCATTTAATGCATGCGATTGGCAATCAAATTATTCGTAATCGTTCGCATGCCCGTGTTTTATATTTGCATTCTGAACGGTTTGTTGCAGATATGGTAAAAGCATTGCAAACGAATGCAATGAATGAATTTAAACGCTACTATCGTGGTGTGGATGCATTGTTAATTGATGATATTCAGTTTTTTGCAGGCAAAGATAGAACACAAGAAGAATTCTTTCATACTTTTAATGCGCTATTAGAAAGTCAGCAGCAAGTTATTTTAACATGCGATCGTTATCCCAAAGAAATTAATGGTGTAGAAGAACGATTAAAATCTCGATTTGGCTGGGGGCTGACGGTTGCCGTTGAGCCGCCGGAACTTGAAACGCGTGTTGCTATTTTAATGAGCAAGGCTGAGCAATCAAAAATTGATTTGCCTTATGAGGTTGCTTTTTTTGTTGCGAAACGACTACGTTCCAATGTGCGCGAGCTTGAGGGTGCATTAAAACGCATTATTGCAAATGCTCACTTTACAGGCAGAGCGATTACGCTAGAATTTGTAAAGGAAGCGTTGCGTGATTTATTGGCTTTACAAGACAAATTAGTGACGATTGAAAATATACAAAGAATTGTTGCAGAGTATTACAAGGTTAAAGTCGCGGATTTATTATCAAAACGTCGCACGCGCTCTGTAACAAGACCAAGACAAATCGCAATGGCTTTGGCAAAAGAATTAACCAATCATAGTTTGCCAGAAATAGGCGATGCATTTGGCGGCAGAGACCATACAACGGTCATGCATGCTTGTCGCATGATTACTGAATGGCGACAAACGACGCCTAGCTTAGAAGAAGATTACACTAACCTACTCAGAATGCTGACAACGTAGTGGAGGCCCATGCATATGAATATCACGGTCCATCGCAATGCTCTTTTGAAACCTCTACAGGCGATCAGCGGCGTTATTGATAAAAAACAATCGCAGCCCATTCTTGCAAATGTTTTGCTATCGACTAAAGACAATCAACTGTGTTTAACAGGCACGGATCTAGAGATGGAGCTGGTGGGTACTGTGCCGTTGCTTTCAATGACAGAGCCGGGTAGAACGACAGTTTCTGCAAGAAAATTGTTTGATATCTGTCGTGTTTTACCAGAGGATGCCATTCTCTCGCTTTCATTAGGAAAAAATAATTTATTATTACGCTCTGGCGAGAGTTGTTTTACATTGAAAACATTGCCAGCAGAAGAATTTCCTAACTTAGAGAATCATATTTATGCAACCGAGCTTACGGTAAGCGAAGCAGGTTTAAAACAACTATTAACGAAAACGTATTTCGCAATGGGCGAGCAAGACGTTCGGCATTATCTCAATGGTATTTTGTTAGATATCAAACAAAAAAAGATCCAGTGCGTTGCAATGGATGGTCATCGTTTAGCATTTGCTGCCATTCATGAAGATCGTATAGATCATGTAGAAATGCAGGCGCTCCTACCTAGAAAAAGCGTTTTGGAATTGATGCGTCTTTTAGAAAATGATTCTGATGCTGACATGACCCTACGTGTGAACGAACAGCGTATCTGTGTCACCGCCAAACACTTTATTTTCACATCAAAATTGATTCATGCACGATACCCAGATTACCAACGTGTGATCCCGCAAGGTGCAACGACAGTGGTTTTAGAGCGTGATGCTATTAAACAGGCATTAATACGAGCTGCTATTTTATCGAATGAAAAATTTCGTGGGGTGCGGTTGCAGTTAGAGAATAATCGATTGCTGATTAGCGCAAACAATGCAGAACAAGAGCAAGTAGAAGAAGTCGTATCGCTTGATTATGCTGGCAATGCGATGGAAGTTGGATTTAATGTGTCTTATTTGTTAGATGCGATCTCTACTCTATCTTCTGCTGCGATACGTTTTATTTTTACGGATGCACAGGGCGGTTTGCTGATTCGTTCTGAAACTGATGAACCACATTTTTATGTCGTGATGCCAATGCGGTTTTAGTATGCTACAACATCACCTGATACTCGCTCGCAATTTGTGTTATCCATTTTTCAGCAGCACCATGTTGCGATTTTTTATCAAAAAATGCGCTAGACATATTCGGTACTGTTTTATTTTCAGTGCTGAGGGCAGTAGACAAGAGCGCTTGGGAAGTACGCAGTGTTGTTTTCTCTTCCTCTGTCTTTGCATGCTGCATGTGCTTTTCAAAGCGTTGTCTGAGTTCTTGTTGAATCCATCCAGGTGAAGCACCGCTTGTTTTAATGTCTGGATGATCGTGATCATGTGTATGCGCTTGATATTGATAGCTTTTGTATAATGCACGGAATGTTTTTTGTGTAAAACAAGCGCCCCATGCTGCAGCGAACCCACATAAGAGTGGTGAGACGATGTGGTGCAATGTCCACTCAATATGCGGGTGTTCATGAGGTTCATACTCAAGATGTTTTTTAAATAATGCCCCAAATGGCTTTTGCGTGAAAAAATAATCCCATGTAGCGGCTAATAAGTGTAATGGAGATAAGGCAAATTTTAATACCCAATCAATGAATGGTGCGTGATCATGGTGATGATGTTTTGCATCATCATGGTGTGCATTGTCTGTTTCCTCGTCACATTCTTCTTTAGCGGTGATATAAGAGTAGTCTACTAGTCCATCAGAGAGAGCGCCGATTGCAGCACTTGCTATTGCTGCACCTTGGTTGAGACAAGGCGTTCTGTCGCCCGTTAATCCCGTTGCAATGAGATGACCGATAAAGATACTTGCTTTGATGGGTTGAATAATGACTTGGACTAAGAGTTTAAATGGATTTAATCTGACAACGAGCCCTTCTTTTTTGAAGACCGAGCGATATTGTGATGCGAGGTATTGCAGTGGATGCGCTCCGCATATTTTCTGCATAATCAGCCTAACAGATAGCAACGAGTTGCGTATGGAAAATGCAAGCCCTGTTATGAAGGTAAGTGGAATTAAGAAATCACGAATGATGATTGCGCCCGTTGCAATACGTGGTATTAAGAGCGCGCCTTCTTTCACTGCAAGCCACCAAGTGCCTGCTGTTGCAAGTGTTGCTAAAACACTAATGCTTAATATGGAAAGTGTCAGCAATCCAATGCCGGTGACACGTAATGCATAAACGAGTGTTTTTTCAGGACGATCTTGTGTGCCCTGTCTTTTAAACCAACCCGATACTCTTTTTTTCCATGTCGTTATAGTATCATTGGCGATCATGTCTGAAACAGTGTGATAGATGAGGAACACATAACCAATGCAGGCGAGTATCGCAAGCGGCCAAACGAAACCAGCAGAAGCTATGCTAAGTCCAATGAACGCTGTGTTTAAAGCAGATGCGGTTGCAAAACCAAAACCGATGCCAGAAAATAATGCAATGGGCAAACTGGCGCATATTAACCAGCGTTTGCGTTTCAATTTACTTAAGTCTTTTTGATGCTTGTCGCTACTCAGTTCTTTTTGAAGGCCTGTGATGATTGGTTGATCTGCTTGCATCGCTGTGTTTGTGGAAAGTACGCATGCAACAAAGTATTTCTGCATACGGCGCAAGCGTTTTTGTGCAAACAAAAGCGCTGCCTTTTGTTTTTTTGATACGGCATGATGGCGGCTATACTCAATATCATTTTTGAGATTGAGATAGTCTTTTAAGAAGCTCTCATCAGCGGATGCTAAGATCGATTGTTTTGTTTGTGCATTGGCTAGTTTTTTGTCTAGTAATTGAATAATCAGAATCGATGATCCGTTGCGTCCCAGTAATTTTAGATTCTCAATGCCGTTCTCAATATTTTGCTTAAAGACACCACCTTCTACCAAACCTGCAAATGCAAAAGCTGCCCATGCCAGCACAAGAGAAGGATAGATTGCAAGCATACCGCAGTAGCTTAATAAGCCAATTGCAATAATGACACCTGTTATCAGGAAGTAGGTTGCAATTTTTTTGATGATTTCGATTAGCATAAGTTGTGACAGCGCGTATTTATTCTGATAGAGAAGTATAGTAGAAGATGCCGGTAGATAATGCAAATCATTCTCATTAGCATTTAACCCGGATATTTCATCCCCTATGCACTAAATTGAAGAACTCAGCCCTGGATTGTGGGTCTTCACGTAAGGTGCCAAGCATCACAGAGGTGGTCATAATGGAATTTTGCTTTTCTACGCCACGCATCATCATGCATAGGTGCTGTGCTTCGATGATGATGCCAACTCCCTTAGCTTGGGCGACCTGTTGGATGGTATCTGCTATTTCTTTTGTCAGATTTTCCTGGACCTGTAGTCGTCTTGCATAAAGATCCACAATACGAGCAATTTTAGAGAGTCCAATAATTTTACCATCAGGAATATAGGCAATATGGCATTTTCCGATAAATGGTAGTAGGTGGTGCTCGCATAAGGAGTAGAGTTCAATATTTTTGATGAGAATCATTTCATCAGAGGTTGCTGGAAATAAAGCACCATTTACGACCTCATCAATAGATTGTGTATAGCCTTGTGTTAGAAATTGTAAGGCTTGTGCGGCGCGTTTTGGTGTGTCTTTAAGTCCTGGGCGCTCTGGATCATCCCCAAGGGAGGCTATGATTTGGTGAAAATAAGTTTGCAACATAATATATATGAACCTAATTGAGTGGTTAGCCTGGTGGCCAATGAAGGTGTCTGCCGCCGAGTAGATGTAAATGTATATGAAAGACGCTTTGTCCGCCATGGGCGTTACAATTCATGACGATGCGATACCCATCATCTGCAATCTTCAGCTGTTTAGCTAGCATCATTGCTGTTTGCATCATCGAGGTAAGGAGGGTGGCATCTATTTGCGTCACGTCATTTAAAGTTGAGACATGTTTAGTTGGGATAATGACTTTATGAATGGGCGCTTGTGGATTGATGTCGTCAATAGCAAGCACGATGTCGTCACGATAGATGATTTTAGACGGAATTTCATTGTTAATGATTTTGCAAAATAAGCAATTCACAGGTATTGCTCCTTGTATATTCATGCACATATGTTATGCCGGAACTTGCAAAATAACACATGCAAAGTACACTAGCGTTGATATTTTGACAGACCCTAAAGGAAACTGATATGCACTTAGATGCTTTAACCCCAGGCAAACATATTCCAGATGACATAAACGTTATTATTGAAATTGCCTCTCGTGCGGCACCCATTAAATATGAGCTTGATAAAGAGAGTGGTCTTGTGATGGTAGATCGTTTTTTGGGCACATCGATGTTTTATCCATGTGAATATGGGTTTGTTCCCCAAACGCTTTCTGAAGACGGTGATCCGGTTGATGTATTGGTGGTTTCGCCTTTCTCGTTGCAGCCAGGCACGCTTATACGTTGTCGTCCTATTGGGCTTTTACGTATGACAGATGAGTCTGGAAAAGATGCAAAAATTTTAGCCGTGCCCGTTGATAAATTAACACCACTTTATAGCACCGTGAAAGAACCCAAAGATTTAGGTCAGCAATTATTAAATCAAATTGAGCACTTCTTTCAGCATTATAAAGATTTAGAACCTGGCAAATGGGTGAAGGTCGATGGTTGGGAAGATATGGAGGCTGCACATCGAGAGATTAAAGCGAGTATCGATCGCCACCAGAAATAAACAAAAGGGGCCGCCTCATCCTAAAGGCAACCCCTTTTTGTTTTATTTTAGCATCCTGCTGTACAAGCTTTCCGTTTCCGTCATCCATGGCGCAGTATCTTATCCTTGACACTATCCATTGATCATCCTTGAAACAATTTCAGCTTAGCAAATTCATGACGGCTTACTCAATCTTTATCGAGCGCAGTGCATTTAAGTGAGTCTAAGAAATAGTATTTTATTATTATTTTCAATAAGCTGTGATATATATTGACGATAAGGATGGGCTGATATCTTACAAAATTTCTGGATATTAGCTTACGCAAAGACGATTCTGACTATCCGGCATGATAATGGGCAATTCTTTCACCCATCTTAATAGGTGAGTTAACCGTCATCTTTTCATCCCACCGCATAGCATTTTTTGCAAATAATAAAATAACAGTTGAGCCTAATTGAAAATAACCTAGTTCATCGCCTTTTGCTAATTTTATGCCATTTGTAAAATTTTCTATTTTGATTTGGCCGCCTTTGATTGGTGAGTCTGTCCAAACTGTTTTGATATTACCAACAATCATTGCACCAATCAAAATGATTGCCATGGGACCGATGGCTGTATTTAAAATAGCAATGAGGCGTTCATTGCGACTAAAAATATTGGGAATCACAGCAGATGTTTTCTGATTGACTGAAAATAATTGACCGGGAACATAAATCGTTTGTATTAATTGACCATCAATGGGTAGGTGTACGCGATGATAATTGGAGGGTGCGAGATAGAGTGTTGCATAGGCGCCATTTTCAAATTGTTTTGAAAGTGACCCCGTGTTTGCAAGTAAAGAATCGAGATCAAAGTAAAATTGCTTAGCTTGTAATAATATTTTTTGTTGAATGGTGCCAATTTGGGCAATGATGCCGTCAACGGGGCTTGTGATGGTGTGTGGCTGTTGATCGATTGGTCTTGCATGAGGTTTCAATTGACGCGTGAAAAAATGATTGAACGTATCATAGGCTTCTGGTTGCTCGATCATGGCTTCTACCAGTGAAACACGATATGTTTTTATGAATTTTCTAATCAACCAGTTTTTAAATGGCACAATGCGCGCATTAGCAAACATACCTGCAATGCGAGAGATGAGATGTTGCGGCAAAATGTATTGTATACGTACTGAGAAAGACTGAGTTTTTTTCATATTATGCTATGCAATTAATAAATAATGATCTAGTAAGAGCGCAGAAAAGATGCCCGTTAAGTAAATGAGCGAATAACGAAATGTTTTCAGAGCGATGGTATGCATCTCACTTGAAAATTGCAATTTGAATGCATAGAAAATGAGCCCACTATTTAAAAGCAGTGCACAGACGAGATAAAAATCACCGCTCATTTTAATCGCATAAGGGAGCAAGCTGCAGGCGATCGTTAACAAACTGTAAAAGGTGATGTGCCATTTTGTGAAGGTGATACCATGTGTGATGGGTAACATCGGAATGGTTGTTTTTTGATATTCTTGATAGCGATGCAAACAAAGTGCCCAAAAAT
>Ga0155614_107_pt1 | contig 16886 bp, 20 predicted proteins | sample RifCSPhighO2_12_FD_107271 | JGI IMG/M metagenome (GOLD analysis project Ga0155614, IMG submission 107271) | Gammaproteobacteria bacterium RIFCSPHIGHO2_12_FULL_42_10
AGGGTGAGGGTGGGGGGATCTCATCAAAAAATGTTTGTGTTGTTGCATATTGATCCCCCCACCCTCACCCTCCCCCTGCGGGGGAGGGGAGCGATAGTGAGTGCTTCCTCACGGCATGGCGCATGCTAAAGTTTTGTTGTGACTATTCTACCATTTGTTTGATTGGTGATTTTATAACATGGTTTTTTGTTGTGCTGCCCAATATAAATAACAAAAGGTGGATACGCTCCATCTGCTGAAGTTGCAAGACTGGGTTCGTTTGTGCGATCAGAGGCGTGGGTGTTCACGGGATGTCTGTTGACAGAAAGGGTGATGAGGAGCGTGTTTGGTATGTCGTGTGTTTGGAAATATCGATCATTGAATGGTTGCCACTTATCGAGAGAGAGGCGTACTACTTGGTAATCATGGTTGTGCCAGACAATGCCAAGTGTTTTTGATTCTAACAGGGCGCGTTCTTCTGTCAGTATTAAAACTTGCGCAAGTTCGTTTGAAAAAGCGGTGATCGCCCTGTCTGTATGATAACTGATTTTTAATATAGCAATGCCTGTCACGAGTCCCATAATAAAAAGGACGACCAAGACTTCGATTAAAGTATACCCAGCTATTGATAACGAACTAGCCCGCATATTTCACCATATAGCACCTGCGGACGTGAAAAATGGCTTGTCTGCTGCGTTGCAAGAAGAAAAATGACTGGTCACATATATACAATATGCTCCCAGCCATTTTTCTTCTTGCGCCTTGCAGACAAGCCATTTTCACGCCCTCGTTACGCTATATGATGAAATATCCGGGCTAGGGTAATTGTATCGCATGGTTGCCAGATGGGCCTTTGGGACCGTAGCTGTATATTTGGATTTCTTCATCACGATTAACATATTGATAAGGCATATGCCAAGGATCAATCGGTAGATTTCGCACATATCCGCCTGTCTTCCAGTCAGATGGAAAGGGGGGTGCAGTGGGAGTGATTACCAGTGCTTGCAAACCTTGCTCCGTGGTGGGGTAAACGCCATTATCTAGTTTGTATAAATCTAAGGCACTCTGAATGGTGAGGAGGTCTTGTTTTGCTTTTACCATTCTTGCCTCATCGGGTCGGCTCATGATTTTAGGCACAATCATGGCGGCTAGAATGCCTAGAATGACAACGACTACCATGATTTCGATTAAAGTAAAACCAGAAGCATTATTTCTTGATTGCAGATCACGACTCATATTATGATCCCTTCGAAATATAGATAATGCAGTGATCCTACCCGAATTATGAAGAAGCAGCATCAAGTATTCAGGTTTATTCAATAAAATGGTAGTATAATAAGAATAATAATTATACCTATAACGAGGAGTGCGCTATGCCTGGTAAAGAGAATCTTATTAATATAATCAATGGGTTGCCAGAAAATGACGGCAAGACGGATGTTAATACGCTCAGGAAGGCATCGCTCGCGATGTCGAGCAATCTTAACGATTTGAATCAGCAGAATCACCGTCTGTACAAGACGACGATAGAGAATCTCTTATTGCATGGCATTTTTAGCAATAGTCAGTCGCGCGCTATGGCGCCACGTGCTTTACAGGCGCTAGAACAGAAGTTAGCAACGGTTTATATGGAAAACGCATTAGCATGTAAACAAACAGTGCCACAGGATACGCAGGATGCACAACATTCGTCTCCTCGTGTGTATCGGAGATAGTAGAGACAAGATATTATAAATACGGTACAGTATTTGGTGGGTAAGGAAGCAGAGTGTATGAAAATAGGAGCGCCCTATGTTTGAACGGTTGCAAAAGCCATTTCTGACTGTTGAGACGGGAGAGGCTTACCAACCGATCCGGCTGGCCTATGAACTGCGTAAAAAAGATCAGCTCATCGATAAACTGAATCGACTCAAGTGCTGTGAGCAAAATACTAGCACTGAGACCTGGAGTTGGTTTTGGCGGGATGAATGTGCAGATTTGCACTGTGAGTCGTTAGACACTTACAAAAAAAATAGTGAACATCCGGTACGTCTTGCTACATTAGCTATCCGACAAGATAAGCTTTATATTCACACCCCTTCTTTTAAGCGCGCCTGTCTTGCGATGCCATTTTTTTATAAAATATTTGATCCAGGTATTGCAGAAATTCGTCATGCTGATTTTATTAACAAAGTATTTGGTATTGATGAACGCTTACCACACGGATTTACTGAATTGCTGAAAGAAGAAGAATTGGAGTATGTTTTACAAAAACGCTTGCATGATTATCATGTGGTCCAAACACATTGCGAACGTGCTAAAACGGCAGAAGAAGCTTTTGTGGTGTTATCTGAGTATACCAAAACAGAATCTAAAAAACGTTTACCTTACGCTGAGCGTTATGCGTTTCAAGAACATTCTGCTCAGGAAGATCCAGATGTCTTGTTTCTTGGATTTTATATTTTCTTGCGTGGCAGAGAGCTTGTTGCGATTCGTCGTTGGTTTGGTAACATAGACTATACGCTGGTAGACGCCGCAGAAGAAACAATGGAACAGGTGTTTGGCGAGATGAGTAATATCGATATTATTGAATAAATTGATTCATCTCAAAGATGGGTAACAGTACCGCTAATACAATAAATAACACGATGGCACCCATGAAAAGAATCATTATGGGCTCAAGTAATGTTAAACTAATTTCGATTAAGCGTGCCAATTCTGCTTCTTGATTGCGTGCAATATGTTCTAGCATAGAGGAAAGTGTGCCACTTGCTTCGCCGCTTGCTAGGAGATGAATACTGACTGGTTGAAAATATCCTGTTTGCTTGAGCGCAAAATGAATAGGAGACCCTTCACGCACCCGTTTAATCGCTTGCACTATTTGCTGGCGCATGGGTAGGGGTGTGATGAGTGTAGCTGCAATAGTCATGGCATCTGTTATGGCAACACCTGATTGTGTGAGCATTGCAAGCGTTCTTGCAAAGCGTGCTGTATTGGTTGTTTTGATGACATAACCGATGATGGGTAGGCGTAGCAATGAAGCTTGCCATTTTGTTTTGAAAGAAGGCTTTTGCCAGGCCATTTTGAATGCAATAAAACCAATGATTGCAATAAAACCAGCAGTCAATAAAAATGATTGAGTGTGATTGCTGACGCTGATGAGTACTTTCGTTAAAAACGGTAATGCTTGGTCGGTGTTAGTATAGACAACAACCATTTTTGGTACGATATATTCCAGCAAGAAAAAGATGATGCAGCCCGCAACGATCATCATAGCAGCTGGGTAGATGCAAGCGGTTTGCAATTTTTGTTGGGTATGCCACATTTTTTCTGTGTAATCTGCAATACGACTCATGACTTGATTCAGTTGTCCTGATTTTTCACCTGCGGCAATGGTTTCTATCATGAGTGCTGGAAAGGATTCGCTGTATTCGCGCAATGAGGCGGCGAGTGAGTAGCCTGTCGTGACTTTGTTTCGTACGGCTTGGATGAGTTGTTTGACTGCAGGCTCGCGAAGATTATCTGCTAAAGTGGTTAACCCTTCTGTGACGGTAAGCCCTGCTGAGAGCAGTGCTGATAATTGCCGTGTGATCAATGCGATTGTTTTGGCGGAGAGCTTGCGCTTTTTAAAATGCTGGAGCCAGGTTGATAGTAAGTGCGATGAAGTGTGATAAGGAATGATGCGAAGCGGGATGAGTGCTTGATCACGCAATTGCTGTCTAGCTGATTTTTCATTGCCAGCATTGAGTCGGCCTTTTTGTTTTTGGCCTGCTTGAGTGAGTGCGTGATAGGAGTAGATTGGCATAGCATATTCTAACTCATGATATTAACCGGGATATTTCATCATATAGCACCTGCGGACGTGAAACATGGCTTGTCTGCTGCGTTGCAAGAAGAAAAATGACTGGTCGCATATATACAATATGCTCCCAGTCATTTTTCTTCTTGCGCCTTGCAGACAAGCCATTTTTCACGCCCTCGTTACGCTATATGATGAAATATCCAGGTTAACGCTGGTTGGATTGAATGATGAGAGGACATATTTAATTTATTGAGCCCTCCTCTCCCCGACCCTCTCCTCCCGTTTTCGGGAGGAGAGGGGGACGCAAATTGCAGCATGACAATCTTTAGCTCGCGCCTGCTACTCGCCATATTTCTTCAAGGGATGTGTCGCCCATCAAGACACGATGATAGCCGTTCTGTTTAAGACTGTGATGGCATGCATGTGCATGCGCAGCGAGCGCTTGTTCATTGGTGTTTGTGTGAATCATGGATCGCATTTTGTCGTCGATGACAATGAGTTCATAAATACCGCTGCGACCTGTGTAGCCAGATTGCTTGCACTGCATACAGCCCAGAGCTTGGTACAGTGTATGATCCATGGCGGGATTTAAGTGTAATTCATTGATGATGGCATCTTTCGGTGTGATGGGTGTTTTGCAGTGTGGGCACAGTTTTCGGATGAGTCGCTCAGATAAGACCCCTGTGATACTTGAGGCAATTAAATAGGGTGCAATACCCATGTCTGATAAACGAGTGATCGCACCAACAGCACTATTTGTATGCAGTGTTGAGAGAACCAGGTGTCCCGTTAAACTTGCTTGAATGGCAATTTGTGCCGTCTCAAGATCACGGATTTCACCTACCATGACGATGTCTGGGTCTTGTCTTAAGATTGCGCGTAAGCCTTTTGCAAAGGTCATATTGATCTTGTTATTGACTTGCGTTTGTCCAATGCCGGGCAGGGCGTATTCTATGGGGTCTTCTATCGTTAGGATATTTCTGTTTTTGTTGTTTAGCAATGAGAGCAATGCATAGAGTGTTGTTGTTTTGCCGGAGCCCGTGGGTCCTGTCACCAAGATAATACCATTAGGTTTTGAAATGAGTTGCTGGATGATTGTTTGTGTTTCTTGATCCATACCCAGTTGCGTTAAATCTAACGGCGTACTTTTTTGATCAAGTAATCTTAAGACTGCACGTTCACCATGGTTGGTTGGGATAATCGAGACACGGATATCGATGGCTCGGTGGCCGAGATGTAGGCGGACACGCCCATCTTGCGGTAGGCGTTTTTCTGCAATATCTAATTTTGCCATGACTTTAATGCGTGAAATGATGAGTGGCGCAAGAACGCGTTGGGGGGACAGCACTTCACGCAACATACCATCAATACGAAAGCGAATGGCAACATGATCTTCAAATGTTTCAATATGAATATCGGAGGCTTGTTCTTTAATGGCTTCGCTTAGTAATGCATTTAGTAATCGAATGATAGGCGCATCATTTTGCTTTTCAAGCAAATCTTCTGTTTTTGGTAACGCATCGATGAGTTCATGTAGATTAAATGATTCGCCTAGGTCTTCTGCAAGATGCATCGCGCTTGTGGTGTTTGATTCATACTGTGCGATGAGCGCTTCATTGAAAGTGGTTTCATCTATTTTTTCTAGAATGAGCGGCCGTTCTAATGTGCGACGCAATTCTGAAAGAATCGTCAGTGAGGGCGTTTCGTGATAAAGAATCGTTGCATAGCGGGGCGTGCAGTCTTTTACTAGTACGCCAAATCGTTTTGCAAATGAGAGTTGCATGATGTATCCATTTTAGGATTATTTGTTCTGCCACGTTGGCACCATTGAGTGTAATGGTGTTTTACCAATGCTCGATAAATCACATTCATAATGCTCTTCAATGCGTCCGATGTTGTCATATTTGGTGCGTGTGATATTGGTTGCATCTGCGCTGTTGCGCGCGATGATGGGTTTGATGAATACCATGAGATTTTTCTTATCTTGGCGCGTAATTTTCTGTCTGAAGACCGCACCGATGAGCGGGATATCGCCTAATATGGGGACTTTATTGATATTTTCATTTTGCGTATGACTGATGAGTCCGCCGAGTACCAAGATATCGTCGCTATTAATGATGACCGAATTTGTGATTTTGCTAGTATTAATGATGGGATTTAAACCTGGGTTCAATGGATTTTGTAGCGAATCATTTTGTAAATTTAATTTTAGGCGAATGGCATTGCTTAAATTAATTTGTGGTGTGACTTCTAGTTTTAATGTAACGGGCTTTTGTTCAATCGTCGTAAATGGCGTGACTGTGCTTGTTGTGCCAGTGGTTGCATAAGAACCTGTTTGGTAGGGGACGTCCTGACCGATTTCAATCGTTGCTTTTTGGTTGTCTAGCACCATGATAGAAGGTGTTGATAAAATATTCACACCATTTAAGTTTTGTAAAATACTCAAGACTGCCTGTATTTGAACGCTCGGCATAATGCCAACGACACCTGCTCCAAAATTGGGGAAAGAAGTGATCGTAGCATTGCTTGCAACGGTACCACTAGGTGTGACGCTACCCCACTGAATACCAAGATCTGTTAAATTACTTTCATCGACTTCTGCAATAATGCCTTCTACTAAAACTTGCGCAGGGCGGATATCTAATTTGGCGATAACCGTTTTTAAAGTTTGCATGAGCAGAGATGGCGCTGTGATGATAACAGCGTTGGTGTTTGGTTCTGCTTGAATATACGCTGTTGTGGTAGCTGCTTTAGAAGCATCATTTGCAGACAGTACATTGTTTGTGTTGCCTGTAAAATTGTTGTCGTTATGTGCACTGCCTTTGTCCGTAATATTTTCTGCGATTTTACCGAGGAGTGGCGCAAGATTTTTAGCTTGTAGATAACGCAAATAAATGACTTCGGTGTTGCCGGTGGGTGTGTTTCCAGGTGCATCTAATTGTGCAATGAGCACACGCAGTCGTAAGCGAGCTAATTTTGTGCCGCTCAAAAGAAGGCTGTTGCTTCGTTCATCAACTGCAATGGAAACGCTGAGCGCTTCACCTGCGTTGCGTGCCGCCGTTTGTAAATTATTTAAGACCGTTGCTATTTCTCTGGCTGAGGCATGATTGAGTGGAACGATTTGAATATTATTATTAGATGCTTGATCAATTTCTTGTATGATCGAAGCGATGCGATCGAGATTCGCTGTTTTGCCAAAAAGCAGCAAAATGTTTCCTGGCGTATAGGAAGTAATATTGCTCCATTGAGGTAGTAGTGGTCGCAAGACAGGGATCAATTGTGTTGCAGAGACATTTGATAATGCAATGATGCGCACAACCACCTCATCACCTTTGCTTTTTACATGGGTATTTGCGGAAGCAACGAGCGTTGCTTGTTCACCGCTTTCCATATTAGGAACAATTTTAATGACATTGCCGCTTGGAATGGCAGCATATCCCAGCATGCTGAGTGCAGAAAGAAAAACGGGATAAACTTCATCTTTAGAAAGGGGTGTGCTTGAAACGAGAGTGATTTTGCCGTTGATGTGTGGATCTACGACAAAATTTTTCCCTGTTTCTTGTGAGATTTCAGTAACCACACTGAGTATGTCTGCATCTCGCAAATTCCATAAACGTGATGGTTGTGCTGAAATGTTGGATGTGCTCTGGGCTATAATTGAGTTATTTGCTTGTGTATTGGGCGTTTGTATTGCCCAGATTGTTGAAAATGCTATCGCGTTTAAGAGAAAACCTAGAAGAATTCGTGGGAGCCGCTTAAGTGTAAGCATAATTTCGCCTGAGCGGTCTATCGTTTTCTACCCCCGCGGACCTTATGAGTCTCGCGGGAGTAAGATAGCGAACCAATGATTAATTAGCAGCTGGTGCAGTTGCTGGCGCTGCATTTTCATTGTTTGTTTCGGCAGTGTTGTCAGTACCCATTTGAGACATGTTGTCAGTGCCTGCTGTGCTATCGGTAGCGGCTGGTGTGGGTGTGTCGCTAGTTGCTGTGGCGCTCGTGCTGTCGTTTGTGGGAGCTGCAACTGCTGTTGTTGTGTCGGCTGTTTTGGAAGGAACGGCTTCCTGGGTTTCTGCATTGTTTTCTATGGCAGGTTGTGCAGGAACTTGGTTTTCAGCGGTGGTTGTGGTGGCTGAAAGTGCTGCTGTGTTTTGTTCAGCTGGTTGTTGGGTGGTGTCGTCTCCTTTGGAGCAAGCAGAAAGACCCATGACGAGCCCGAACAGAGTTGCAAGTAAGAAATAGTTACGCATAGCTGGTGATTCCTCATAAATTAAGTTAACAAAAAATTGATAGGGCGCTGAGAGCTCTGCTCGGGGCACCTAAATCTACCGAACAAACGTATATTAGTATGAATTCTAATAGACTGCAAAGGGTTGTGCGTGGAGCTTTCTCACATGAATGACTCGATACTGCGATGCATTTAAAAATACCACTGCTTCATTGCTTCTTTTGCGAGCCGCAAGGTTTGTGTTGCGGTTGCATTCGCTTTGTCTGTGCCCACTTTTAGAACATGCATGACTTCCTCTAATGCTTTTTCGTATTGTGCGCGTCTTCTGGCAATAGGCGTGATCAGCTCGACTAAAATGTCGGTGAGTTTTTGTTTGCATGCGACATCGCCGATCTGTCCTGCAAGGTATTTTGCTTTTGCTTCATCAACCCAGGCTTTGTCTGGATTGAATGTATCATGAAAAATCCAGAGCGGATTATTTTCGATTGTACCCTTGTCGGTGGGTTTGATGCGCGTAGGATCGGTGTACATAGAAAATACTTTTTTCTTAATTGTATCAGCATCATCGCTTAAAAAAATTGCATTATTTAATGATTTGGACATTTTTAATAAATTTCCATCGGGTCCAGGGGCGCCCACTCCAATTAAACGACGTGTGCGTCCTAAAACGGTTTCTGCAATCGGGAAAAGGCCGCCTTCCGTTAAATGTTTTTCATCATCCGTATGTGAGCTGACCCCGCAATAAACTTGATTAAAACGTCGCGCTACTTCACGCATGAGCTCAAGGTGAGGCACTTGATCTTCACCCACGGGGACGACATGCGGCCTAAAAGCTAAAATGTCAGCGACTTGATTAATGGGATAGAGTAGAAAACCAAATGGATAGTGATCACCCAAACCCTTGTCTCGGATTTCATCTTTAATGGTTGGGTTGCGCATGATGCGCGCATAAGGGATGAGCATACTAAAAAAAATAGTGAGTTCAGCGATTGCTGGGATCTCAGACTGAATAAAAAGTGTGCTACGTTTTGGGTCTAGACCCACAGCGAGATAGTCGAGTGCGATATCGATGACTTGTTGATGCACTTCTGAGACACGATCCCAACGCGTCGTCAGCGCTTGTACATTCGCAATCATGAAATAGCAATCGTATTGGTCTTGTAATTGTAGGCGGTTTTCAATAGAACCAACCCAATGGCCAAGATGTAAGCGCCCGGTAGGTGTGTCGCCTGTGAGTAGTATTTTTTTGTTGATGATAGATACTCCTGATCGGATTAATTTATCCTTCTCTCCGCACTAATAAATAATAAAATATCTGTCCCGCTTTCTGTTGTTTGATGATCTGCCAGTTCTCTGGCAATTGATCTTCCGATATTTTTTCGCCCGCTTCAAGGTAAATGTAGGCGGGATTAGCTAGATAGCCGTGCTTTTCAAGAGACTGACAAGTTGGGAAGAGTAGGTCGCTCTGGTAGGGCGGATCTAGGAAAATGATATCGAAAGGTTGTGTGATTGTTTGTAATTGTTGGGGAATGTTGGCTTGTTCAATTTTAACTAGCTCTTCTGCTTTTAATTGCTTAGCAGTTGTTTTAAGTGCTTCAATGACCGCGCTTGATTGATCAATCATCAGTGTATGGGAAGCGCCTCGTGACAGCGCTTCAAATCCTAAGACGCCGCTGCCTGCAAATAAATCTAGACAACGTTTGCCAGGAAGGCATGGCGCAAGCCAATTAAACAGCGTTTCGCGAACGCGGTCTGGCGTGGGACGTACCATGGCCTGGTCGATCACATTTAAACGGCGTGATCGCCACGTACCTGCGATGATGCGTACAAAGCCGCGTTTGAGAGGTTGTTTATTCATGATTGGTATTGATGATGACACATTCTTCAAAGGATAGTACAGTGGCCACCTATGTTTAAATTTCAATTTATCAAGAAACTTTTTTTTGGCAAAAAGGCACTGGATGGTGCGTTGCTCGAAGAAATTGAGACGATGCTTCTGACGGCTGATGTGGGTGTGTCAGCTACGCAGCAACTTATTGCAACTCTAACGCAGAAACTTGTACGTAAAGAGCTAAATGATGCTGATGCTGCTTTTAAAAGCCTGCAAGATGAGATGAAAAGTATTTTGCAGGCAAACGATACGCCTCTTGTGTTACCCCCAACGGTCAAACCTTTTGTGATCTTAGTGATTGGCGTTAATGGCGCCGGCAAGACAACAACGATTGGTAAGCTCGCCTACTATTACCAAAAGCTCGGCAAACGCGTTTTGCTTGCAGCAGGCGATACCTTTCGCGCGGCTGCGATTGAGCAATTAAAAGTCTGGGGCGAGAAGCTGAATATGCCTGTTATTGCGCAGGCGCAAGGTAGTGATTCAGCATCCGTTGTCTTTGATGCGCTCAGTGCGGCCAAGGCGCGTGATCTTGATCTGATGATTGCAGATACCGCAGGACGTCTCCATACGCAGTCGCCGCTACTGGTTGAATTGCAAAAAATACGACGCGTGCTCGCCAAAATTGATCCGACGGCGCCTCATGAGGTGTTGCTTGTATTGGATGCTGTTTTTGGCCAAAACGCACTGGTACAAGTGAAGCAATTTCAAGAAGCGATTGGCGTAACAGGGATTGTCATGACGAAGTTAGATGGCACCGCTAAGGGCGGTAGTTTGTTTGCCATTGCCAAACAAACTGGCTTGCCAATTCGATTTATCGGTTTTGGTGAAAAGATAGAGGATCTTGAACCCTTTAATGCAGATCAATTTGTGCAGAGGTTGTTTGAAGGGTAATGACGCATTAGGCAATGCTTTTGTAGGGACTGCTGCAGAATTCTGTAGTAATTACCGCTGTTTTTATTCATAATCGGTGCATCTTTGAAGGGTAGACCTATGCAAGAGATCGTTACGTTGCTCACCAATCACATGGTACTGACACTTGCGCTGATTATTGTTTTAGCCTGTATTGGTATTCTGGAGAGTATTCGATCGCACAAGAATAAACAGGGGTTGAGTGTTGTGCAGGCTGTGGATCAAATTAATCATCATCATGCCGTCGTGATCGATATTCGCTCTAAAGAACATTTTCAAGCAGCACATGTGATTAATGCAATCTCTATTGCTCTTCAGGTGTTGCAAGCAGATTTTCAAAAGACAGTGGAAAAATTTAAAACAAAACCGATTATTTTGGTGTGTGGCGCAGGGCAGGTGTCTCAGAAAATGGCGTTGCAACATAAACAAAACGGGCATATCTATTATCTTTCTGGCGGTATGCGCGCTTGGACGGATGCACATATGCCACTGACTAAGGATAAATAACGATGAATACATTACACGATACGAAATCTGTACAAGAATCGAAATTTGAAATCCAACGTATTTTTTTAAAAGATCTCTCTTTTGAAGCACCCAATACGCCAAATACTTTTAGCGAAGAATGGAAGCCAGAAGTGACGCTTAATCTTGAAACAAAAAGCAATCGTATTAAAGATCATATGCATGAAGTGGTGTTATCTATCACGGCCACAGTGTCGTCGAATAAAAACACAGCGTTTTTAGTAGAAGCTCATCAAGCAGGGATTTTTTTGATAGATGGGGTGCAAGATAGTCAATTGCATCACTTGCTTGGTAGTGTTTGCCCTAACATTTTATTTCCCTTTGTACGTGAAGTGATCTCAGATACGGTGACGCGCAGTGGTTTCCCGCAATTGATATTGGCGCCCGTAAATTTTGATGCATTGTATGCGCAACATATGGAAAAGATGAATAGTACAGCAGGTTCACAGACAACAAATTAATGACTACTTCACTTAAACCTATCGCGATTCTGGGTGCCGGTTCTTGGGGTACAGCGCTCGCGCTGTATTTGGCACGTCGCGGTCAGGTTGTACGTTTGTGGAGTCATGAGTCATCAGAAATTGAAGCGCTCTTGGCTAATCGCGAGAATCGTCAATTTTTACCTGGGCATCGTTTTCCAGATGAGATTCAGCCCACATCCAATCTTCGACAAGCGATTCTGGGTGTAGACGATATCCTGATTGCGATTCCATCCGCTGGATTCAGACAAACGCTGATTTTACTTAAACCTGTGCTGCACGAGAAAGTACGCATTCTCTGCGCAACGAAAGGGATTGATGCTGAAAAAGATCAGTTTCTGCATGAGGTCATCAATGAAATTTTAGGTGAGCGCTATCCTGCCTCCGTGTTGTCTGGTCCAACTTTTGCGCGTGAAGTAGCCGCTGGGTTACCGGCCGCTGCGCTCATTGCAGGGCGTGATCATACGACTGTTATGGCTTTGCAACAGCGCTTTAACTCACCTATTTTTCATATTGAAATAAGTGACGATGTAATTGGTGTAGAAGCAGGTGGTGTGATTAAAAATGTAATCGCCATTGCTACAGGCATGATAGATGGCTTGCAATTGGGCGCTAACGCTCGTGCAGCGCTCATGACACGTGGTTTTGCAGAGATGATGCAGATTGGCACGCATCTTGGTGGTCGGCCTGAGACATTCATTGGATTATCTGGTTTAGGCGATTTAATTTTGACAGCGCTTGATGATCAATCGCGCAACCGTCGTTTAGGTTTGGCTTTAGGTAGAGGTGCCAGCATTCTTGAGGCAGAAAAACAAATCGGCCAAGCGATTGAAGGTAAGCGAAATGCGCAATTGATTGTTGAGCTTGCATCACGTCGTAAACTCGAAGCGCCACTTTCCTCAATGATTTTGAACATTTTGCAAGGCAAAGCAGAGGTGCGTGATTTAATCGCATGGTTGTTTTAGCGTGGGGTAGATTAGGCGCGCTTTATGAGGGTGGATTACGGCGCAAAAGCGCGCCTAATCCACCCTTGTACTACGATTGGACACTAAGAGATATATTTGATGACTCGACCAGCCTATCTCACGCTAGATCTTTCCGCGTTACAGCATAATTTTAAACGCATCAGCGCGTATGCGCCGTCGACGCATATCATGGCGATGGTTAAAGCAAATGCTTATGGTCATGGCGCGGTTCAGATTGCACGTGCGTTGAAAAAAGCGGATGCATTTGGCGTTGCTTCGTTAGAAGAGGGGATGGTTTTGCGTGAAGCCGGCATTCAACAGCCCGTTGTGCTTTTGAATGGGCTTTTTGATGAATCAGAATGGCATGTGGCATCAAGATATGATTTTACATTGGTCATTCATCAGCTGAGCGCGTTAGTCATGCTTGAGAAGATTAAGCCTGACCAACCTTTTTCTGTTTGGTTAAAAATTAATTCTGGTATGAATAGATTAGGGTTTGATCTGCATGAGGTTGCTGCAATTTATCAACGACTCATGATGGCCTCTGCTGTGAATAAACCGATTGGCTTCATGACGCATTTTTCTGAAGCGGATGATCTAAATAGCCCTGTGACGGCACACCAAATAGCTTGTTTCAACCAAGCAACAGCTGGGTTGCAGGGACCACGTAGTCTTGCTCATTCAGCAGCGATTATTGCCCGACCCGAATCGCACGCTGATTTTGTGCGTCCTGGATTAATGTTATATGGCGTGTCGCCATTTGCAAACAAAACAGCTGTTGATTTTGATTTAAAGCCGGTGATGACTTTCTCATCTGCAATTGAAGCGATTCGATTGATTAAAAAAGGCGAGAGAGTCAGTTACGGTGGCACTTTCGTTGCGCCATCCGATATGTTGATTGGCATCGTGAGTCTGGGTTATGGCGATGGCTATCCCCGAGCTGCCAAAAACGGTACACCGCTTTTAGTCAATGGCAGACAAACTACTTTAATTGGTCGCGTGTGTATGGATATGCTCGCAGTTGATCTACGCCCATTGTCAGATACAAAAGTAGGCGATCCTGTGGTGCTGTGGGGGCAGGGATTACCGATTGAAGAGGTGGCGCATTATAACAATACATTTGTTTACGAGATGCTGAGCTCAGTGACGGATAGACCAAAGCGAGCGTGGCTGTGATCTTTCTTTCTCCTCAACAAATCAAATATGTTGCGCGCTGTTATCCAGAGGTGCGTTTTTTTGCACTGAAGGATCGTGCTCTTCCGGCAAGCCTGTGTGTTTAACACATCATTAACCTAGTATGATTTTCTCATCAACACTAATTGAGAGAAAATTATAATGATAAATCAAAATACCCTCAAAATCTTGGTTTTCTTTAACACACTGACTCTGCGGTAACGACGCCTCATGGCTTCTAAATACACACGTTTTTCAGAACGGCTCATAACGGCAACCCCTAACCCGGATATTTCATCATACTAGCACCTGCGGACGTGAAAATGGCTTGTCTGCTGCGTTGCAAGAAGAAAAATGACTGGTCACATATATACAATATGCTCCCAGCCATTTTTCTTCTTGCGCCTTGCAGACAAGCCATTTTCACGCCCTCGTTACGCTATATGATGAAATATCCGGGCTAATTTACCCGGTTACCTTTAATATGAGTCAACGGTTTTTATTTGGCTGGGGTTATTTTTAATGTGAGTCAATTCGTGACGCGGTTATTTTATTGAAAAATAAAGAAATACATATTAAAATTAATATGTATTATGATATGAGGTTCCATATGACCACAATGTTATCCATCAATCTTCCCGACCCATTGGCTAAAGCAAGCCAAGAGGCAGCGGCCAAAATAGGGATCTCTCGCACGGCATTTATTCGACAAGCAATTACTCACGAAATCACCCTGCTTCACGCACGCCTGGAAGAAGAAGCCATTATAAAAAGCATGAAGGCAATGAAACAATCAAAACAATATTTAAAAGAAGCGAATGATTCAATGCGGAGCCTGGAAATAAATTTACCGAAGGACAAAGAAAAATGGTGGCGGAAGTAACACACTTTACACGTGGCGGTGTTTACCTTGCAAGACTAGACCCAGCAAAAGCCGCCGAGACGGGTAAAATTCGTCCTATCGTTGTGCTAACTGCGCAGGGCATTCTGAATATTGCCCCGCCTATCCTATTTATTTGCCCCTTAAGTCGCCAATCTCAACCAGCATTTAGCGGTCTGCATGTGTTGCTACCACCAAGAGATCATCTGGAAGTCACGAGCTACGCATTAACAGAACATTGTCGTTCCGTTAGCATCCAAAGAATCATACACCCACGCCTTGCGCAACTCACTGCGACTGAAATCCAAACTATCATCACCCGCTTACAACGCTTGATTGGTGTTATCTCACTATAGCCAATCGGGTCTTAATTGCTCGTGAATTACTTGACTTGTAAAAACAATAGGTAAGTTATTGTTACACAGGTCCTTACAGTCCATTGTCAGCAGACTCTATAGCAGGGTAAATGGGTTGATTAGCGATAATCCGCAGTGAGCAAAGTCAGCGATATTGCGTGTGGCAACGGTTGCATCATTTGCACGCGCAATCGCGGCAATTTGACCATCTAAAATACCGAGTGGTTTGCCAGATATTTTGCTTGCACCCATGATCTTGCCGTAATAATTTGCGGCTAATTGATCAAAAAACAGAACGCGATGCTTGAATGCTTCGTTGATGACGTTATCAAAGGCTGTTTCAAGAGAATGCTTGCGTTTTCCTGAAGGCAACGCTTCTATCCCATAGGTCATTTCTGCGATAGTCATTGTTGTGATGAATAGTTGAGTGGTATTTTCTTTGTCTATCCATTGAATCACTGCATGTGAAGGTGCTTGCTTCATTAATTCAGAAATAATATTGGTATCTAAAATAATCATTCATCAAAATCCATTGGTTCGTGTGGTTTACGTGGATGTAACTCCTCTAGATTGATACCGTTCTGCCGGCCAAAATATTTTTGAAAAACGATGCTGATGTTTGCCGGTGCAGACACTGCAAGATAGATGATTTGTCGTGCTTCTTCTTCCATGGAAACACCATGTTTTGCGGCGCGGATTCGTAATTGCTCGTAGGCTGTTTGATCTACTTTTCTGACACTTAAATTTGGCATATTGATCACCTCTGATCAAATGATAGCATATGCATGCATTGCTAGCAATTCGTAGATACTGTCTTAAATGAAACGATCTACTAGTCAAGCAACGCAATCGCTTCTCTCAAGAATTTAACGGGGGTAATCGTCATCTCGCCCATGGTATTTTTAACCATGTTTCCATGCGGCACGATCGCACGTTTGAAACCATGCTTAGCGGCTTCTTTTAAGCGCTCTTGACCGCCTGAGACAGGCCTGATTTCGCCTCCCAGTCCTATTTCGCCCAATATGAGGCATTGTGCAGGACAGGGGATGTTGCGCAGGCTGGAGAGTATCGCAAAAATCATCGGTAAATCAGCGCCTGTTTCTAGAATTTGCAAACCACCGACGACATTGATAAAGACATCCATCGTGTGGGTTGCGATGCCGCCGTGGCGGCTTAAAATGGCAAGCAGCATGGAGAGTCGTTGTGATTCTATGCCGAGAGATAATCTGCGTGCATTGCCCGTATGGTTTTGATCGACCAACGCTTGTACTTCAACAAGCAGCGGTCGCGAGCCTTCTTTTACTGCGGTGATAATGCTGCCGGGTGTTGTGTCTTGATAACCCGATAAAAATAACGCAGATGGATGGGAGACCTCTTTAAGGCCTTTTTCCGTCATCGAGAAAATACCTAATTCATTCACAGCACCATATCGATTTTTGATCGCGCGAATGATGCGATAGCGATTATCCGATTCGCCTTCAAAATAGAGTACCGTATCGACCATATGTTCCAAGACGCGAGGGCCTGCTAAATAACCTTCTTTTGTAACGTGACCTGCAAAAAAAAGTGTCGTGTTCGTTTGTTTTGCATAATTGACTAATTGCATCGCGCTTTCTCGCACTTGCCCAACTGAGCCTGGGGCGGAAGAAATGAGTGCGGTATAAATTGTTTGAATAGAATCGATGACAACAATGGTGGGTTTTTCTTGTTGCATGTGATTTAA
>Ga0155614_148_pt2 | contig 16855 bp, 12 predicted proteins | sample RifCSPhighO2_12_FD_107271 | JGI IMG/M metagenome (GOLD analysis project Ga0155614, IMG submission 107271) | Gammaproteobacteria bacterium RIFCSPHIGHO2_12_FULL_42_10
TGAGGCACAGCATGGCCACGATAAATCGTCGCACCAATGACTTTAAGCCACTGTGTTAATGCATTTTCCGTTAAATCAGAGCCAGAAATTACATAACCTTGTCGCAACAAGACTTCTGCAATACCAGCCATCCCAGCGCCGCCAATTCCAATAAAATGCACATGTTTAATGTGTCCCATCTCAAACATCCAGCTCAATGCATCACCTCCAAACAAATATCATACATATTTTGACTCACGTCCTGTCGCCTCAAACGATATGCCGCTTCCGCCATCGCCAATCTTTTCAGAGGCATCTGCGAAAATTGATTAATGATTTCCGCAAGCTCAACAGAAGAAAGCTCCGATTCTTTATAGCACAAAGCTGCTTTTTTTTGCACCATCATGTGCGCATTCGCCGTTTGATGATCATCAACAGCGTAAGGGTAAGGTATAAAAATTGCCCCCAATCCCGCAGTGCACAATTCTGCAACAGTCAAGGCGCCCGCACGACAAATCACCAAATCTGCCCAGGCATAGGCTTCTGCCATATTATCAATAAAGCACTTTAAATCACAATCTAATCCTAATGATTTATAAAGATTTTTTGTATCATCAAAATGTCCATTACCCGTTTGATGCAAAACCATTGGACGTCTTACTGCGGGCAGACTAGCTAGTGCTTGAGGGACGAGTTTATTGATTGCTCGCGCTCCACGACTCCCGCCTAGTACCAACAAATGAAAGGGGATATGTGCAGGCAATAAACGATCTCTTGGGGGTAATAAACGTAAAATTTCAGCACGCACTGGATTGCCAATCACTTTGGTTTTAGGTGAAACTTGAAATGCCGTTTCAAATCCAGCACAGTTTTTTTTAGACAGCAGGCTCAACAATTGATTAGCCAGTCCTGTTTTTGCATTTTGTTCATGAATGACCAATGGATACCTCATTAGCCACGCTGCAATACCACCTGGTGCACTCACAAAGCCACCCATACCAATCACAACTTGAGGCTTAACTGAATAGAGTACACGCATCGCCTGCAAAATAGCGCTAATCATTTTAAATGGCATGCGCAAAAAAGATGTCATCCCCTTACCGCGAACACCTTGAATAGAGATAAAATGTAGGGGCAAATTTGACGCCAGCACAAGACGCGCCTCAAGCCCTTCTTTTGTGCCCAACCAATGCACGACAACGCCTTGTTCACGCAAATGCGCCGCAAATGCAAGTCCAGGAAAGACATGCCCACCCGTGCCGCCCGCCATAATCAATACGCGCTCTAATTTTTTCATAACTACCACTTACGACCTACGCTGATCCGATTTTCATGATCAATCCGCAATAAAATAGCAAACATCAAACAATTCACCAGAACACTGCTCCCGCCGTAACTCATAAAAGGCAACGTCAAGCCCTTTGTCGGCAAAAATCCAACATTGACGCCAATACTGACGATAAATTGAATCGCAATCCAAGCACCCAATCCATAAGCTAACAAGCCTGCAAAAGTATTTCCTAGAGTCGTTGCTTTTCTCGCAATCATAAAGACGCGCGTTACAAGAAATAAAAATAAACCAATCACAAAGCAAGCACCCATTAAACCTAACTCTTCTGCTATCACCGCAAACAAGAAATCAGTATGCGCTTCAGGTAGATAATACATTTTTTGGATACTTTTTCCTAATCCAACACCCAGCCAACTCCCCCGCCCAAACGCAATTAATGATTGTGTCAGTTGGTAGCCCGTATCAAAAGGACTTGCCCATGGATTCAAAAAACTCGTTAAACGGGCTAAACGATAAGGTGCAGAAACAGCAACCCATGCTAACGCAATCAATGTTAATCCAAATAAACACAGGAAGTGTCGGAGTTTAACGCCCGCCAAAAACATCATGCAAAGAGCGGTTGCCACAATCACAACGGTTGATCCAAAATCAGGTTCACACAATAATAGCACAGCTACAATCCCTAAAATCGCTATCAGCTTAATGAAACCACTTAACTGTGTTTGCATCTCTTCTTGTCGTCTTACTAAATAACCCGCTACATATATAATAACGGTAATTTTTGCCAACTCAGACACCTGAAAAGTTAATGGACCATAACCAATCCATCGCGTACTACCATGCACCCGATGTCCGAAACCAGGTATTAATACAAAAAATAAAAGGCACAACACAATCAACAATAAATAGGCACCTAATTTTTCCCATAGGCGTATTTCGACTTGCATCACCATACCGCCCAATAAAATACCTAGCGTCAAAAAAACCAGTTGCTTAAAAAGAAAGTAAAAAGGTTGATGCTGTAGATGATCAGAGATCACAATGGAAGCTGATGACATCATGACAAGTCCCACGCCAAGCAAACTTGCAATCATTAGAACCAGCCATTTATCGTATAACGCAGGTGGCGTTAGAGGTGATTGATTCGTGCGGCGTGAATGCATATAGCCTTCTTCTAATCTGAATTCAGCAGTTCGTTACAATGCACGTACAAGCTCACTAAAAACTTCTCCACGATGTTCAAAATTTCTAAACATATCTAAACTTGCGCAAGCAGGAGACAGTAAAACATGATCATAAGGGAGAGCGACTTGATTGGCTGTTTCAACAGCATCTTGCATGCTGCCAACCAATGTACAAGAGACTTCGCCTTGTATAACCTGTGCAATTTCTTGCGCAGCCTCACCCATCAAAATAACATGGCGAACATATTGCTTTACCATCGGGAGAAGCACGCTAAAATCAGCACCTTTACCAACACCGCCTGCAATCAAAATCAGTTTACCACAATCACAGCTATCGCCTAGCCCACGAATCGCAGCTTCCGTCGCGCCTACATTCGTGCCTTTGGAATCGTTATACCAACCTATCTGGCGATGTACTCTAATTAACTCACAGCGATGCGGTAGACCTTTAAATTCACGCAACACTTGAAGCATCCGCTCCATTGAAAAGCCATAGCCATATCCAATACATAATGCTGCCAATGCATTCATATAATAGTGTCCACCCAAAACAGGCAAAACATCAATAGCTAACAAAGGTTGATCGCCGAATGCAAGATGTGTTTTTCCATTCACTTTCAATAATCCAAATTCACCTTCTTGCGGCACATGCGACGTGAAATATAATTTACAAGGAAGCGTTGCTTCTGTCAGCCTATCATCGCGATTACAAACGGCAAGCTCGCAATGCTGATAAATACGTTGCTTGGCCTGACAATACGCAAGAAGCGTCTCATGACGGTCTAGATGATCAGGTGTGATATTTAAAATCGTTGCGATTTTTGCATGCAAAGAATAAGTTGTTTCTAACTGAAAACTAGAAAGTTCCAATACGAACAAATCAGTCTCAATCTCCACCAACAAATCTAGTGCCGGCACTCCTAAATTGCCACCCACGGCCACTCGGTAACCACAGGCTTTAGCCATCAAACCAACCAAAGTCGTGACGGTACTTTTTGCATTCGTACCCGTAATTGCAATCACAGGTGTCTGATTGATTCGTGCAAATAATTCGATATCGCCAATGACGGGGACACCTCGTTTCATTTGCTGCAAAATAATGGGTTCATGAGGAGAAATGCCAGGCGACAGTATGAGCGTCTCAGCTGTTTCAAAGAGCGCATGATCAAATGCACCTAACACAACAGGAATATCTGGATGTTCTGATTTTAATTGAGCAAGTTGTGGCGGATGTTCGCGCGAATCCACGACAACACAGGGTATACCTTGTGCTTTTAGATAACGCACAATGGATAAACCCGTTACGCCCAAACCAACAACAAGATTCTGTGCCACAAACTTACCCTATCGCAATTTTAACGTGCTTAAACCAAACAATACCAATACAAATGCAATAATCCAAAAACGCACAATCACGCGTGGTTCAGGCCATCCTTTCAATTCAAAATGATGGTGAATAGGCGCCATTTTAAAAATACGTTTCCCCGTCATTTTGTAGGATCCAACCTGTAAAATCACAGAAAGTGTCTCAACTACAAATACACCACTCATAAAGAAGAACACAATTTCTTGCCTAACAATCACTGCAATCAAGCCAAGGGACGCGCCTAACGCCAATGCACCCACATCGCCCATAAAAATCATCGCAGGATAGGTATTAAACCAAAGAAACCCCAAACCCGCACCTAATAGCGCACCGCAAAAAATAACAATTTCACCCGCATGCGGCACATAGGGCAAAACAAGATACGATGAAAAATGACTATTGCCTGTCACATACGCAAAAATACCCAATGCTGTTCCAATCATGATCGAAGGAACAATCGCCAGCCCATCCAATCCATCTGTTAAGTTAACTGCATTACTTGAGCCAACAATCACACAGTAGGCTAGCAAAATAAAAAACGGTCCCAAAGCAAGAGAGGCGTATTTAAAAAACGGTATTAAAAGCTCTGTTTCTGCGGGCGTAGAGGCAGTCACATACAAATAACTTGCCGCAAGCAGACCAAACACAGACTGAAATAAATATTTATATCTTGCAGATAATCCGCGACTATTCTTTAAGGTTAACTTTAGATAATCGTCGAAATAACCAATCCCACCAAACCCAAACATCGTTATCAAAATGAGCCAGACGTAACGATTAGTTAAATCACTCCATAATATTGTGCTGACTGCAATTGCAAAAATAATTAATAGACCGCCCATTGTCGGTGTACCTGATTTACCGAAATGACTTTTAGGGCCATCATCTCGAACCACCTGGCCAATGTGATGCGCGCTCAGTCGACGAATCAAGAAAGGACCAACGAGAAGCGCAATGGCAAATGCCGTTAATGCAGCCAAGATAGCGCGCAATGTCAAATATTGAAATACTGAAAATGTATGATAATAATTGACTAAAAATTCACTCAACCAAAGTAACATATTCTCTCCATTGTATTAGGGTCTGTCAGCAGACCTTAATCTTCTGAGTGATAACACATACTCAGGCACTTCATCGCTTCTGCCGCATCGTCAAAATGAATGATACTATCACCTATTTTTTGCTCTGTCTCACCGCCACGCCCTGCGATCAACACACAGTCATGCTGTTTAGCGTTGCGAATCCCTTCAAAAATAGCAGAGGCACGATCCAATATCAGTCTCACACGCAGAGGCTGTTTAAAACCCTGCATAATTTCAGCAGCAATCGATTGAGGTGCCTCATGTCGAGGATTATCATTGGTAACAATGATGTCATCTGCATAACGTTCTGCAATTTGAGCCATCACCGGTCGTTTAAGACGATCCCGCTCACCTCCACAGCCAAAAATACAAACTAACCGGCCCGTCGTCTCTGCACGTAATACAGACAATACATTGAGTAGCGCATCCGGTTTATGTGCATAATCTACCACGACCAAAGGTGCGTTTGGCAGTGAAACAGTTTGCATACGCCCAACAACGGGCTGCAAAGTTGAAAGACGCGTTAAGACTGCCTGCAGAGGCATCCCTGAAAGACACCCCACAGCCAAGGTGGCCAAAGCATTGCTCAAATTAAAAAAACCAGACAACGGCACAGACAACTTATCATCGCCCCATGGGGTCGTCAGTTTCACCTGTATTTCATAAAGAGAGTGTTTCACAATTTCTGCATGAATCGCAGGCAGACTATCACGTAAGGCCACGGTCTCTTTCATGCCATATGCAAACAGCCGAGGACGCCTATGCCACTCTTTTATCCAAAGATTGCCGTAATGATCATCAGCATTAATAATTAAATCGCTTCCATCTGAATCATCTACTAGAAAAGCCTGTTTCGTTGCGGCATATTGTGCCATATTGCCATGATAATCTAGATGATCTTGCGTTAAATTGGTAAAAACGCGCATTGCAAAATGTATACCTTGAATACGCTTTTGATGAATACTATGCGACGTTACTTCCATTGCAGCATATTCAATCTGCGCCTCTACAAACTGCTGTAAGATTGCCTGCAATGAAATGGCATCTGGCGTCGTACCAATATTTGCATTTAATGCATGCAGCAACCCTATTCCTAATGTACCGATGACACCACAAGGGCGATCCAAGACTTGCGCCATAAAATGCGTGCAAGATGTTTTACCGCTCGTCCCTGTCACACCAATCACCCGCAATTTTTTTGAGGGCTCATCATAAAAACGGCTCGCCAATCGGCCCATTTTCTCTCTTAATAATCGAATGGGTATAACCGGTACCCCATCTACCAATGAAATAGGTGCATCTGCGACGCTGGTTTCAACCAATACCGCACACGCACCAGCATGAATCGCTTCTTCAATATACTGACGACCATCACAAATAGTGCCCTGGATCGCCAAAAATAGGCCGCCTTGTGCCACATGGCGGCTATCTAAAGCAAGATGTACTATTTCACGATCTAAGTTGGTCGGAAGAGCGTACTCATTTTGTAGTAAAGTAGACAAAAGCATAGGGAGTGATCGTAACAATATTTACATGACTCTTTCAGTATAAATCACTCACCACTACATTGTCATCCCGTGTGTCGTCCCGCGCAAATAAATTATAAATTATCTGCCAGCAAAAGATACATGGCCGGCACGACAAACAGCGTAAATAAAGTCCCAATTGAAATACCAGATGCAATCACAAGCCCAATATCAAAGCGACTCAGCGCACCCGCTCCAGTTGCTCTTAAGAGCGGAACAACACCTAAAACCATGGCAGCTGTGGTCATCAAAATAGGTCGCAACCGAATACTAGCAGACATCTCTATCGCCTCACGTTTGCTTTTTCCCTCCAATTGCAAATCATTTGCAAATTGAACAATCAAGATGCCGTGCTTGCTAATTAAACCAATTAAAGTTACCAAACCAACTTCCGTGTAAATATTCAGCGTTGCGCCGCCCAATCCCATACTAATAAAAATCATAGCGCCGCAAATAGACATGGGTACACTGATCAAAACAATTAAGGGATCGCGAAAACTTTCAAACAAGGCAGCAAGACATAGGTAAATAATAATTAAAGAAAACAAAAATGTCACAGCTAGCGCACTACTTTCCTTTGTATATTGTCGAGATTGTGCGGCCGTATCCGTTGTATAATCGGTCGGTAAAATCTCTTTTGCAATCGATGAAAATGTAGCTAATGCATCTCCCATGGTAACAGAAGGTAATGCGATTGCTGAGATTGTTGCTGAGTTTTGTTGCTGAAAATGATTAATCGATTCCGGCACAACCGATGTCTGCAAACTTGCAACAGTCGCAAGCGGAACAGAAATACCACTTGCGGACCGTATATAAGTATTTAAAATCTGATCGGCATTCTGTCGATCCATTTGCTTTACCTGAGGAATAACCTGATAAGAGCGACCATCATAAGCAAAATAATTCACATAATTCTCGCTCAATGCAGCAGACAATACATTGCCAATATCTTGCATCGTCAATCCTAATAATGCTGCTTTATCACGATCCAGTTTAATCGCCACTTGTTTTTTATCAATCTTCAAGTCACTGTCAAGATACATAAAAAGCCCTGTTGCGCGTGCTTTTTTCATTAAGCGTTGTGCAACTTCATTTAAATCATTAAATGAACCGGTAGATTGAATCACAAATTGTATCGGCAAACCTGTTCCACCACCTGGCAAAGAAGGATTTTGAAAAGCGACAATTTTAGCGCCCGCTATCTTGTTTACAGCTTCTTGCACAATAGGTTGCAACCTATTCGTTGTCATCGTGCGTTCATCCCACGGCTTTAACACCATCCCACTGATACTGGTATTTAAACCATTATAACCATCGACTGTGAAAGTATGGTCAGTTTCAGGAAATTGAAAAAAAACATCATTCAATTGTTGAGAATAAAGTGCGGTCTGCCGCAAAGTAGCATTAGGCGCTGCTGTTAACTGAGTTAAAATAATGCCCTGGTCTTCCTGCGGCGCAAGCTCAGATTGTGAGGTGATGAATAAAAAATAATTACTGACCAAAATAATCCCAGCAAACACAGCGAGCACGGGTAAAAAATTCAATGCTCGCGTTAAAAAATAATGATAAGATTTTTGCAATCGGTCAAATTGATGATCGACCCATTCACTAAAACGAGAACGACGTACTTCATTGGTTGGGCGCAATAATTTGGAACACATCATCGGAGAGAGCGTTAAAGCAATCACTGCAGAAATAGTCACAGCACCAGCTAATGTAAATGCAAACTCAGTAAATAACGCACCTGTCAACCCTCCCATAAATCCAATAGGCAGATAAACCGCTATCAAGACAACCGTAATCGCAAGAATAGGGTTAGCTAATTCATAAGCGCCTTTCAAAGCGGCAGAAACCCGCTCTGTACCCGCCTCAAGATGACGATGAATATTTTCAACAACAATAATCGCGTCATCTACCACTAATCCTATTGCAAGCACCAGAGCAAGCAACGTCAATAAATTGATAGAAAAATGGCAAACCAACATAATAAAGAAGGCGCCAATCAAAGAAAGTGGCATGGCAATAACAGGAACGATCACTGAACGTATCGAACCCAAAAATAAAAAAATCACGACTGTTACAATCACCAACGCTTCAATTAATGACATCGCAACTTCTCTAATCGAACTATTCACATACTCTGTTGCATCGTAGACAATCTTTGCTGATAATCCTTCTGGCAACTGCTGTGCAATCGAAGGCATCATCGCCTGAATACCACTGACAACCGTTAATAAATTTGCACTAGGCGCAACTTTAATCCCAATATAAACAGCTGACTCCCCATCAAATTGAACAGAAGAATTATAATTTTGTGCGCCTAACGTCACCTTGGCAAGATCACGCAAACGCACAATGGCACCATTTTGTGATTTAATAACCACACGACGAAATTCATCTACCGCTGTAAGACCAGTACTGGCTGTCAAGTCGATTGTCAGCATATTCCCTTTTGTGCGCCCCACAGCAGCAATGAAGTCATTTTTAGACAACTGGCTGTAAATATCTGCGGGCGTTAATCCATAACCTGCTAACTTCATTGGATCTAACCAAACACGCAATGCATATTGCCTTTCTCCCAGAATCTCAGCAACTTGCACACCCGGAACTGCTTGCAATTTAGGTTGCACAATGCGTATGAGGTAGTCTGTAATTTGATTGCTGGCAAGCACATGACTATAAAAACCGATATACATTGAATCGATCGTTTCGCCCACCGCTACTGTAATAACAGGTTGTTGAGAATTAGTGGGTAATTGATTGAGTACCGCATTTACTTTGGTTGTAATATCTGCAATGGCTAAGCCTGGATTGTAATTCAATCTCAAATTAGCAGAAATAGTGCTTGCCCCGAGTGTGCTAGTTGAAGTCATATAATCAATACCTTCAGCCTGCGCAATGGAATTTTCTAAAGGGGTTGTAATAAATCCGGCGACTAAGTCAGCATTTGCGCCGATATAGGCTGTAGAAATAGTAACAACAGCGTTTTCAGTAAAAGGATATTGCAAAATTGGCAGTAAGCCCGCTGAGCGTAATCCTAAAACGAGTATTAATAAACTGACAACCATCGCAAGCACTGGGCGTTTAATGAAAATATCAGTTAATCGCATGATTGATTTGCCTTACTCATCTATAGGGTGCGGCGCCATCTCATTCATCGGCGTCACTTTATTATTAATTGCAATATTCGACCCATTTTGTAATTTCAATTGACCGCTTGTTACGACACGATCACCCACTTTCACCCCCGACAAAATCTCAATTTGATCGCCACGCGTTTCTCCCGTCTTCACAAAAGCTTGCTTGACAGTCAATCTCGTGTCCTTTACTTCCCTCACAAGATAAACAGTCGAACCATAGGGGTTAAAACTAATCGCAGTTTGTGGCAAGGTCAGACGATTCGTAACAGCCCCCGTATTGATAGTCACGACTGCGAACATACCGGGTGCTAATTTCAGTGTAGGATTCGCAAGTGTCGCTTCAACTTGAATATTGCGTACACTGGGGTCAAATGCTGCATCAATTGTGGTGATTTTTCCCGCAAATGATTGGCGCGAACCAGTCGTCATCTTCACCTGAACCTGCTGTCCGACTTTAATACGATTGATCCATTGCTGTGGCACATAAAAATCGACATAGATTGGATCCCAGACTTGCAATGAAGTCACTTTATCGCCTGGATTTAAGTACTGACCAGGATTCACCACGCAAATCCCTAAGCGACCTGAAAAAGGTGCGCGAATCGTTTTTTGTGCAATAACCGCTGTTTGTTGCGCAACCATGGCATCTGCATTTTTTAAATTTGCCTCATCCGTATCCAACGTTGCTTTACTAATTGCAGCAATAGCATATTGCGCTTTATCACGACGATAGATAATGTCAGCAAGCGTTGCACTTGCCTCTAACTGATGCAATTTTGCAATATCAGGATCAATGTTAAGTTCAACCAATAAGTCACCTTTCGCAACCATGGCGCCAGGTGAAAAATAAATCGTGCGAATCATACCAGCTAACTCAGTTGTCACATTAATGCCTAATTGAGCGCGAACACTGCCTACCACTTCAAGCTGTGGCTGCCATTTGGTATAAGCTGCCGTGATCACTGAGACGTCTATCACTTGCGAGCGATGTGATGACAGATATCGATAGTGAAACAACGCATGCATGGCTTTATAGCCAAAAACAAGCACAAATAAGATTGCAACGCTAATCAACATCCTGACCATATTTTTTTTCATGAGTGCCATGCGTCACTCCCGCCTAATGATTGAAATAAAGCAACCGTATCATTATATCGCAATGCTTCACTTTGAATACGGGCAATCAAGTTTTTACGATACTGCACCTCTGAGGACAACACTGTTAAATAACTCACCGCGCCCAGCTGATACTGTTTACCAGTGAGCCGCCATGATTCGCGCGATGCAGATTCTGCTAGTCGCTTCTCATGAAAGGCGCGTGCATCTTCGTCAATTGCACGTAATGAGTCGGCAACATTAGCAAAAGCTTGCAAGACAGTCTGACGGTACAACATAGCAGCATTCACATAAGCTGCAATTTTCGCTCGCCTTGTAGCCATCAAGGCGCCACCACGATAAATAGGCTGCGCAAATGCTGTGCCAAGATTCCAAGTGCCCGATACGGGTGTAGAAAACAACAACGCCATCGTAGGCGATATCCATCCATTACCTGCGCTTAATGTCACATTCGGTAATAAATTCGCTGTTGCAATGCCAATGGCTGCGCTTGCTTCGTGCAATAAAGCAGATTGTGCTTTGATATCAGGACGAGTTTCTACCAGCTTAGACGGTAAAGTAATCGGTAATCGCTTCGGTAACGTCAACTGATCCAAATCGATATTGGGTAGACTACCTTCACTAGGCAAATCACCCATCAAAATAGACAATGCATGACGAGCAGCAAATAAATTTTTCTCAAGCGGTGGTTTTAGTGCACGCGTTGCTGCTAATAAATCCTCTTGCGATAAAATATCTGCATGAGCAATACCGCCTAACTGTAATTGTTTCTCCATCAATCGTAATGTTTCTGATTGAATATGAATGAGTTTATCCGTAGCAAGAATTTGAGATTGAATAGATGCAAGCGTAATAGCGGTTGTAACAATATTTGAAGTTAGCGCAAGATAAGCGCCTTCCATGATGAAACGCTCATAGTCAACCGCCGCAGCAGCTGATTCAATTTGACGACGCACCCCACCAAAAATATCAAACGTATAGGCGACATTGATAGAAACATTAAATAAATTAAAAACAGATGAGCCAGATTGGTCAATGGTGCTATTTGAAAAACGTTGACGTTCAGCACTCCCCGCTAAATCAAAAGAAGGAAGCAATAGACTTCCTTTGAGCGCTGATAATGTTTCTTGCGCTTCTTTTAATTTTGCCTCTGCCGCAAGTAAATTTGGACTATTCTGCACACCTCGATTCACTAGTGCATTGATCGCAGACGAGCGAAACATGCGCCACCATTGTCCTTCTAGCGTTTGGCTGTAATCAAAAGATTGAGCGTGATCTGCAGATCGCGTAGCTTGCGTATCGCCAACAGTTTTTAAATGTAACGGAGATTCGGTGTAAGACGACACTTGCGGGGCAATTGGCTCATGAAAATCAGGCCCAACCGCACAGCCTGTTAAAAGGATACTAAAAAAATAAATAACAAAACCAACAACCACCCCACTATTGCTCCCCTCCCCCCGAGGGGGAGGGTTAGGGTGGGGGCTCCTCATTAAAGTAACCCCATCATCGCGAGGCCACGAAGCGTTTGGCCGTGGCAATCCAGCAATTCTCTGGATTGCCACGCCCCGCAAAAAGCGCAGGGCTCGCAATGACGAGGTTATTTTATGGTGAGACATTCAATATCCTTAAGGATCCTTCCATGATTTTTGAGAATACAGGCCCTGATACCACTCCTCCATAATACGCTTTACCAAGCGGATCGTTAATAAATACTACAACCACCAATCTAGGGTGATCACAAGGCGCCATTCCAATAAAAGAAGAAATATAATGATGCTTCTCATATCCACCATGTGCACCCACTTTAACAGAAGTGCCTGTTTTGCCTGCAACGCAATAATCAGGCACATTGGCTAGATAGCCTGTTCCTTCTTTTTGCAAAACGGATTGCAACATGGTGACCAAGCTCTTTGCCAATTTCGGATCCATTGCGCGCTCGTTTTGCGGTATCTCATCTTGCTTCAACAAAGTGATTGGAATTTTTTTACCATCATTTGCTATCACAAGATAAGCGCGCGCTAATTGCAAGGGGGTTGCCGACAACCCGTAACCAAAAGCAAGTGTCGCCAATGTAAAGGTACCCGTGGGATGATCAGAACTCAGCACACCACTTTGTTCACCAGGAAACGTAATACCTGTTGCTTCACCGAATCCAACACGACGTAAAAAACCTTCTAAATAGCCCGTTGGCAATCCCAAAACAATCTTTGAAACGCCGACGTTACTAGAACGCTGCAAAACCTGCGTCACAGTCATCGGGCCCTTGCTATGTACATCTTTAATCAAATTATGTCCGACACGCATCCAACCAGGGTAAGTATTAAGCATAGTATCCGGCTTAACTTCTCCTTTTTCTAATGCACCACCGATACTGAAAATCTTAATAGTAGAGCCTGGCTCAAACATATCGGTCACAGCACGATTGCGCAAATCCCCATGATTGCCTCTCTGAAAACGTTGGTTTGGATTAAAAGATGGCAAATTAGCCATTGCAAGCACTTCCCCCGTTTTCACATCTAACACAATCGCACTGCCTGAGGTCGCTTTATTAACAGTCACGCTATTTAATAGTTCACGATAAGCAAGGTACTGAATACGACGATCAATACTTAACACCAAGTGATGCCCCGGTTCTTGCTCCTTCACTATTTTTAATTGATCAATTGTTCGACCTAAGCGATCCTTAATCACCCACTGCTGCCCTCGCACTCCCTGCAACCATTGATTATAGGCGAGCTCCAAACCTTCTTTGCCATGATCATCAATATCAGTGATCCCAACCAGTTGTGCGGTTGATTCACCCTCAGGATAGTAACGATGATATTCAACCTGCGTATAAAGCCCAGGTAAATGCAACCCATTGACAGCATTGGCAATGTGTGGCGGCAACCCGCGCTGCAGATAAACAAACTCACGGTCAGCACGTTCACCGCGTTTCATTAACGCAGCGAGTGTTTGCTGTTTAACATGCAATATTTGACTTAAAGAAAATAATTCAGATTTGGTTGGAGAAAATTCAAACGGATTAATCCAAACCGAGTACACTGTGGCACTCACTGCCAGAGGAAACCCATTGCGATCAACGATCATACCGCGCACCGTTGGCATATCCACAAGACGCAATACACGCCCATCGCCTTGCTTACGTAAAAATGGTTGATCTAAAACAGAGAGATCATAGACTCGCCAAACGAGTCCAAATGCTGCCAAATAAATCATGCTCAATACAAAATACAAACGCCATGCCATAGAAGCTTTCTTTTTTTAAGATATGTTATGCCGCTATCATTTGCAGATGCAAACCTTAGCACGTCATAAAACGATATAAACTACTCACGCACAATCACCGTAGATTGATGAGTCGGTACAATCATACCCAATTGATTTTCTGCGATCGATTCGATCCTAGCAGGCGCCATCCAAACACTACGCTCTAACAATAATTGACTGCGCTCAATCTGTAAACGATGTTCTTCAACTATATTATGCGTCGCTGCAGCCTGCCAAACACGTGCGGTTTCTGTCGCATAGATCGCGCCAAACGCAGTTAGCATCACAGCAAAAATCGCACATCCCATCGTTAACTGCTTCCAGGAAAAAAAATGGGTCGACACAAAAGGATTAACAAAAAATCCCTGATGAACGAAACGTTCTGCTGCATTCATGATAGCTTCTCCGATACTCTTAAAATAGCGCTACGCGCTCTTGGGTTAGCATGCATTTCATCTAAAGATGGTTTGATATGTCCTGTCACTGTTTTCATTCTTCCCTGAAAAGGTTCGCCCTTGATAGGCAACCCACGCGGCAATGCCACTCCCTTTTCATGCTGCCTTATAAATTGTTTGACAATACGATCTTCTAAAGAATGAAAACTAATTGCCACTAATCGACCATGCCGCATCAATACCAGAAGCGCTGTGAGCAAACCTTCTTCAAGCTCGACTAACTCTCGATTAATCGCAATACGAATCGCTTGAAAACTACGCGTAGCAGGGTGTTTGTGATAATTGACGCGCGATCGCGGACAAACTTTTTCAATAATATCTGCAAGTGCAGTCGTTGTTTCAATCGGCGCAAGCTCTCGCGCCGCAACAATTGCTTTTGCAATCCGACGAGATTTTTTCTCCTCGCCGTATTGCCATAATATAGAGGCAAGCTCATCTTCTGCGATAGTCGCAAGAAAAGTCGCGGCGGTCACGCCTTGACTCTGATCCATGCGCATATCGAGCTTGCCCTCCCGGACGAAACTAAATCCACGCGCCCCCTCACTGAGCTGTGGTGATGACACACCTAAATCAAATAAAATGCCGTGAATCTTTTGTGCCAAATGCAACTCAGTCAAAACAAGTTGCATGCTAGCAAATGAACAATGAAAAATAGAAAAACGCGCATCTTGAATATTGTTTCTTGCATAGGTGACTGCATCTAAATCTTTATCAAATGCAATCAAGCGACCTTGAGAGCTTAAACGTTGTAGTATTTCTCTTGTGTGACTGCCTCGACCAAAGGTAGCATCGACATACACACCATCTGGCGAACCAACCAAATAATCCACTGCTTCCTGTAACAGAACAGGTGTATGTTCATCAAATGTAGGGCGCATAATTTGGTTAGCCATCATTAAACAGTAAACTCCCTGTTATTTCTGCAAAAACGGGACTCGCCCCCTTCCTTCTATGCTTTTTATAGGAGGAAGGGGTTGGGGGAAGGAGGTTATATTATTTTTATACATATTCTCCTCAACCCTCTCCTCATAACGAAATGTTACTCACCTCTTCAGGCAGGCCACAATCGCTTAAATTAGACTCTTCTTTCAGCCACGCATGACGGCAAACTTCCCAATGCGCGTTGTCCCACAATTCAAGCTTCTTGCCTTGACCAACAAGCACAGCTTCTTTCTGCAAACCTGCGTATTCACGCAATAATGGGGGCAACAAAAGACGTCCTTGACCATCCATCTCAATATCAGTGGCATGCCCAATCAGTAAGCGTTGTATGCGTCGAGCGGCTGGATTAAAACTAGGTAAGACAGCTAATTTCTTTTCAATCTCTTCCCATTCTGGTAAAGGATAGAGCAAAAGACATTTTTCTTCCGTATCAATTGTCAGAACAATCGTATTCTTGCTATCAAGCAGAAAACGCTCGCGGTATCGAGTAGGCATTGCAATCCTACCCTTTGCATCAATGTTAACTCCTGTGATACCGCGGTACATATAGTAGTCTCCCCCCAAAAAAGGAGCCCTACCAATCCCTCACACAATTATCCCACTAACAGTCTAATTTCATCGGTAGGTAAAGATTAGTGTACCACATTTTTCCACGATGCAACACTTTTTACCACAAAATGCCACACGCTACCTGATAACTCATGTTACACGCTGTCTTTCGGGCAAACAAGTTTTAGGAATCGAGACGTTCTCTGATAATTAAAGGTCAGCCGATAAGCCGGGTTCTGTCGAGAGCAATCATTTATCTAGGATGTTTGTCGCCAAACACCTCAAGCGATCTACCCGAGCTCAGTACGGGTCGTACTATCGAGCTCTTATTTGATCTTGCTCCAAGTGGGGTTTACCATGCCAACATGGTTACCCATGCTGCGGTGCGCTCTTACCGCACCTTTTCACCCTTACCTTTTTCAGGCGGTATCTTTTCTGTGGCACTATCCGTAGACAATTGTCCCCCAGGCGTTACCTGGCACTTTACCCTATGGAGCCCGGACTTTCCTCGCAAGACACATCACTGCACCTCACGCGATTGCTTAGCTGACCTTAATAGGGATTATACAATAATTTGCCTACTCAATACTAATTAACTCACTCCCGACCCTTGTCCTCCCGAAAGCGGTAGGAGAGGGGGACGCAGATTTTAGCTGTTTCGCAGTGCGATACGTAACATGAGTTAACTGAGGTGCGCATGACTTTGCTTACGACCGATCACTTGCTTCACGCTCGCATTATTATTAGCGAATTTGTTGAGTCTTTTTAGAAAAATTACCCACCGTATAGTCTATCAAGGCTTGCGCATCATCTTGTCTGTTGTCAGCAGTTCCGTCCCGCTCTAACCTCTTGTATTTGTCTTGTAATTTCTTCATTGCCTTCTGGAAAGTGGCAGTATGCCAAAATGATTGCTCTGGTTGATGGTGCCATCTAAAGAATAAACGAAAGCGATCAA
>Ga0155614_159_pt2 | contig 16154 bp, 13 predicted proteins | sample RifCSPhighO2_12_FD_107271 | JGI IMG/M metagenome (GOLD analysis project Ga0155614, IMG submission 107271) | Gammaproteobacteria bacterium RIFCSPHIGHO2_12_FULL_42_10
ACCGCTCTTTGGTGTTGCGCGTAATTTGGCATACATGATTTCGTTATTTTCATATTCAGAAAAATTAACTTTAATGCCGGTTTCCTTTTCAAACTGCTGAATGAGTGCACCTGGGAGTTCGCCCGTCCAGGCATAGATATTAACGACTTCAGTTTTGCTGAAGGCAAGGGTTGGGGTGAGGGTGAGAAGAAATATTAGGATGCATTTGATCATAGCAACGAAGCTCCCCTCCCCCACAGGCGATGTTGTTGAACAAATCGTCATTGCGAGCCCACGTAGTGGGTGAAGCAATCCAGAAAGATGTAGCTTTGCTAAATTTGCTGACTTTCTGGATTGCTTCGGCGTCAAAAACACGCCTCGCAATGACGACTTTATAGCCATTCTTTTAAAAAAATAATAATGTTGTTGCAAGGATTGATCCCCCCACCCTCACCCTCCCCCGGTGGGGGAGGGGAGCGCTAATTTATTTCGGATGTTTTTGGTTTTCTCAGTGCTAGTTGCGACAGGATAACCAGCGCACAGGTAATCACAAATAACACGCTGCATAGTGCATTTAATTCTGGTTTGATACCTGAACGAACGAGCGAGTAAATGCGTAGCGGTAGAATTTCAAATTCAGGGCCTGCGACAAAATAGCTGATGATCACATCATCTAGCGAGAGCGTAAAACTTAAGAGCCAGCTTGCAAGGAGAGCAGGGGCGACGAGGGGTACCAGAATGCGTGTAAAGACGATCCAATCGGTTGCGCCTAAATCTTTTGCTGCTTCGAAAATATTTTTATCGATACCGACTAAGCGACTATAAATAGTGACAACAACAAAGGGTATGCAGAAGCTAATGTGCGACAAGAGTAAGCTAATAAATCCAAGTGGCAGTTGAATAGTTGTAAAGAGAATGAGTAATGCAACACCCATGACAATTTCTGGCGATAAAATCATCACGAATAGCAATCCATTTAAAAGGTAACGTCCAAAAAATTCGTATCGATACAATATGGTTGCTGTTAGCAAACCAATGATCATGGCAGCGCTCGCTGCAAGTACGCCTAAGATGAGTGAGTGCCATGTCGCAATCCATAAATCATAGTCGTTAAATAATGCTTGATACCAATGCCAGGTTGCGCCATGCCACACGAGAGAATAGTGTGCATTATTGAATGAGTACAGCACCAGAATAAAGATTGGCATGTAGAAGAAAAAATAAATTAAAGATAGGTAACTCATTTTCATAGCCATTCACTTTTTTTATTGCTACGTGTCATTTTCCAATAAATAAGCACCAAGGCAACGAGTATGAGCGTTAGAAGCGTGCTAATGGCAGATCCTAACGGCCAATTGTGCGCGATAAGGAATTGGTTCTGGATGAGATTGCCAAGCAGAATAGATTTGGCGCCCCCTAAAATATCTGGGATATAAAAAATGGTCATTGCTGGCAAAAAGACAAGAATGGAGCCTGCGATGATGCCGGGCATTGTGAGTGGCAAAATAATGCGTACAAACGTGATGAGCCAATTAGCGCCAAGATCACGCGCAGCTTGTACCAGTCTGTAATCTAATCGTTCAATATTAGTTAATACAGGCAAAATCATGAAAGGCAATAGATTATAAACGAGACCCAAGATAACAGCATAATTTGTAAATAAGATTGCAAGCGGCTGATGGATGATGCCGAGTGATAATAAAATAGAGTTAAGAATACCTTTGGTTTTTAAGATAGCGATGAGCGCGTAACTTCTAATTAAAGAGCTAGTCCAAAAGGGAATAATGACAAACAAGATTAAATAATTTTTAACGGTGTCATTCATGCGCGCAACGATATAGGCAAAGGGATAGCCGAGTAGCAGACATAGCAAGGTGACACTACCTGCGATCAATAGTGATTTTTCAAAAACCATGAAGTAAGCGGTATTGATTAAAAAGCGATAGTTGTCGAGAGTAAATTCTGTGAGTGTTGGTTGAGGTGTTTGATGTGTTGAAAAACTTTCGAGCACGATCATGCAAAGTGGTAGCAATGCAAATAAAGCAAGCCACAGCCAGATGAGTATTAATGTATTATTACGAAAACCGTTATTCAGTTTCATATGGCAAAACGACCTCCCAGCCAGAAGCCCAGCTGACCCAGACAGGTTCGCCCATTTTGTATTCTAAGCGATCATCGTCTTCATTGAAAAATTCTGATGCAGTGATGACGTGATGGTTTGCAGTCAGTCGCACAATGACATCAACGGTTGTGCCTTTGTAGATGGCTTCTTCTACTGTGCCTGCAAACATATGGCTTGAATCGGTGACTTCTGATTGTCCCCACACCCTGACATCTTCTGGTCGAATGAGCACATGTACTTTTTCGCCCGGCGCGTGTGCATGTGTACAGGCGGTCGCGCGTATTTGATCGAGTAAATTGACGATGAGTTTTTTGTGATGACTCATCTCAACAACCACAGCATCAAAAATATTCACTTCTCCAATAAATCTAGCAACAGTCAGACTTTTTGGATTTTCATAAACTTCTCTTGGCGTGCCAATTTGCTCGATTTTACCGTCTGCCATGACGACGATTCGATCAGACATGGAAAGCGCTTCTTCTTGGTCGTGCGTAACGAAAATAAAAGTGATGCCCAATTGTCTCTGCAAGCGTTTGAGTTCAAGCTGCATGTTTTTTCGTAAGCGGTAATCGAGCGAAGAGAGCGGTTCATCAAGTAAAAGTACACGTGGTTCGTTGACAATAGCGCGTGCGATCGCAACACGCTGTTGTTGTCCGCCACTTAATTGGTGAGGTTTGCGTGCGACATATTTCTCTAAACGGACCATTTTTAAAATAGCTTTGATGCGTGTATCCATTTCGCTGAGGGAGGTCTTTTTTTGGCAGCGCAATCCAAAAGCGATATTGTCATAAACGGTCATGTGTGGAAACAGTGCGTAACTCTGAAAAACGGTATGAACATGACGTTTGTGGGGTGGTAGGCCGACGACATCTTTGTTGTCGATAAAAATATGGCCTTTAACAGGCTCGGCACAGCCTGAAATGAGTTGTAATAGAGTTGTTTTGCCGCATCCTGAAGGGCCAAGTAATGTTAGAAACTCACCTTCGCGTACTTCGAGGTTGATATCATGCAAAATGTCATGATTATGTATTGATTGAGAGACGCCCTGCAATGCCACAACGTTCACTAAATTTTTATCCCCTTAAAAGTGTGCAGGAGGCCCTGGTGAAAAAATGAAAATTATGGTACTAAGTGGGGGCGTTGTCTATAGCTTTAGATGGTGGAGTGAGATGGGATATTGATCCCCCCACCCTAACCCTCCCCCTGCGGGAGAGGGAATCCAATAAGATAGGTCTTAATTATGCCAGTATCCAACACTATTGATTTCTCCGCGCTCTCCCCTGAACAGATTACTGATTGGCTCAGTGCCCATCAAATCAACCTGACTGTTGATGAAGTGCTGACTATCCAGCAGTCGCTTTTAAAGCGTCCTCCGACACTGGCTGAGTGTGTTCTTTGGTCGATTCAAGGCTCAGAGCATTGCTCTTATAAAAGCACGCGCAAGCACCTCAAGCAATTTGTAACAACAGGTCCGCATGTGATTTTGGGTCCACGAGAAGATGCGGGGGTAGTTTCTGTTGCAACCGATCATACCGGCAAGCGTTATGGTGTTGTGATGAGCCATGAGTCGCACAATCATCCATCACAGATTGTGCCTTATGAAGGCGCTGCAACAGGGGTAGGTGGCAATGTGCGTGATGTTTCCTGTATGGGTGCTGAAGTGATAGCGGTTGCTGACAGCTTGCGATTTGGAGCGCTTACGCGCGCTAAGACGCATTTTATTCATGAAGGCGTGGTGAGTGGCATTGCGGGCTATGGGAATCCATTAGGCATCCCAAATATTGCAGGCGATCTTTATTATCATCCATTGTATAACGATAACTGTTTAGTAACCGTTGCAACGCTTGGTATTGTTCGCGAAGATCACTTGATTCATTCTTACGCGCCGCGTCACGTTGATGAAGTGTTTTTTATTTTAGTCGGCAAACCAACTGATAATAGCGGTTTTGGCGGAGCAAGTTTTGCTTCAAAACAATTTGCGGCAGATGAAGAAAAATCAGACCGCGGTGCTGTGCAAGAGCCGAATGCATTTTTAGAGCGGCATCTACTGAAGGCAAACAACGCTTTATTCGCGTGGTTACAAGAAAAGAATCTAGTTGAGCAGGTTGGATTTAAAGATTTAGGGGCGGGTGGTGTAGCTTGTGCCAGTGTTGAGCTTTCCGATGCGAGTGGACTTGGCGTTGATATTGATTTAGATGCTGTACCAACTAGCATGACGAATTTACCTGGCGAAGTAATTTTATGTTCAGAAACGCAAGAACGTTTTATGTGGGCAGTACCTCAAGAATTCGTTGAAGTGATTCTTAAACATTATAACGAGACGTTTGATTTACCCAATATTTCCGAAGGTGCGCGCGCAGCTTTGGTAGGTAAAAGTCGTCGCGATGGTTTATTTGTCGTGACATATCAAGGCGAGATGCTTGTCAATGCCAGGGCGTCTGATGTGACAAAGGGCATTGAGTACGATCGGCCTTTTGTGTTGCCAGTGGTGACTGCTGTGGAGCCTGCTACGACTGTTATCCCTGATGCTGTCATCCCCGCGCAGGCGGGGATCCATGTAGACAGCGAGATGGATCCCCGCCTGCGCGGGGATGGCAGCAGTCATTTCAACTCGCTATTATTACAAATCCTCTCCCACGAAAATGTTGCCTCTCGCGCTCCTGTTTTTGAAACTTACGACAAACAAGTTCAAGGTCGCACGGTGATAGAAGCAGGTGTCGGCGATAGCGGTGTGATGCAGCCATTTAATGAATCACGGTTTCCAGAAGAGATTAGAAAGGTGGGTATTGCTCTCTCGTTAGATCATAATCCTCGTTATAACGAGATTGACCCTTATTGGGGTGCGGTGAATGCAGTCTGTGAATCAGTGCGTAATGTCGTTGCAGTGGGCGCTTTCCCGCGCGCCATTACAGATTGTTTGTGTTTTGGCGATCCTAGTGTGCCGCATGCAATGGGCGAATTTGTTGTCGCTGTACAAGGTATTGCTGAGGCTTGTAAAGCAGTGACGATGGCAGATCACCCTGAAGCGACTTTACCTGTGATTGCTGGCAATGTTTCGCTTTACAATGCCTCGCCAACGAGCGCGATTCCTGCAAGCCCTATGATCAGTTGTTTGGGTGTCATGCCAGATGTTGCAAGTGCTACGACTTATGCGTTTAAGGCAACGAATTCAATGCTCGTTTTGGTTGGCGAGCGTCGCGATGAATGCGGTGGTAGCGTTTACTATGCTTTACAGCATGTATTAGGCGCTAATGTGCCGAAACCCGATCTTTCTTTATTTAACCGAGAAATTCATGCTGTCTATGAAGCGATTCAGTCGGGCTTGGTATTATCAGCGCATGATATCTCAGAAGGCGGTGTCGCCACAGCGCTTGCTGAGATGAGCTTTAAAAATCAAATTGGTGTGAAGGTGGCCGTGCAGAGTCATTTACCGGTAGAGAAAATATTATTTAGCGAGACGGGCGGTTTTATTTTAGAAGTGACACGCCATCATCTGAAAACACTACAAGCATTATTTGAAAGCACGCAGGTTCCCTTGCAGGTGATAGGTGAAACAACGACTAACTCGCGACTCTCAATCAATCAGATGGTTGATCTTTCTGTATTGGAGGCAAAAGCTGCGTGGGAAAATGGATTGAGGGATAAATTGAGCCATTAATGAGTATATCTTATCAAGAGGCAAGAGCATGACAATCGATTATAAATCTGCAGGTGTTGATATTGTGGCGGGCAATGAGTCTGTGCGGCGGATTAAAGCGGCTGTTGAAAGTACTTTTTCACCCGCTGTCTTGACTGAGATTGGTCATTTTGGCGCAATGTATGATCTGAAATCGCTCATGACGACCTACCAACACCCTGTTTTAGTGCAAAGTATGGATGGTGTCGGGACAAAAATGATGGTTGCCAAGATGATGCACAAATTTGATACGATTGGCATTGATCTTGTGAGTGCAACGGTAAACGATATCATTGTACTGGGAGCAAAACCTTTAACGCTGCTTGATTATATTGCAAACGATAAGATAGATCCGTCTGTGATTGAGCAGATAGTGAGTGGCATGGTGGGTGCTTGTCGTGAACAGGGTATCGCCCTCGTTGGGGGTGAAATGGCAGAGATGCCGGGTACTTATTGTGCGGGTGAATATGATCTGGTCGGCGTAGTGACGGGTGTCGTTGACAAAGAAGCGGTGATCTTGGGCGATAAAATCGCAGTAGGTGACAGTATTGTCGCTTTTGCCTCAAGTGGGTTACATACGAACGGTTATTCTTTGGCGCGCAAGTTATTATTTGAAGTGGGTGGTTATACCGTTGATACGCATTTACCTGAATTACAGCGAACGGTAGGTGACGCGTTATTAGCGCCGCATATCAATTATGCACGCCCAGTGCTCCGTTTGTTGCAAGATAAAATCCCTATTGCGGGCATGGCGCATATTACGGGTGGCGGATTATTGGAAAATGTTGCGCGTGTCTTACCTCTGCATTGTGATGCAGAAATTATGTTGGGTACGTGGCCTATTTTGCCCATTTTTAGTGTGTTAGCAAAATTGAGTCGCTTAGAGAATGATGCGCTGTATCGAACATTTAATATGGGCGTTGGTTATGTCATGGTTCTACCCAAAGAGGCGGTAGGTGCGATGCAAGTTGCACTGAAGAATTTCCCCGAATTTTCGGTGTATAACATTGGACAGGTGGTGCAGGGAACAAAGAAGGTGCGGTTAGTCGGTTGATGTAGGTTTTAAAGGTATTAATCATGTCCATTCGTATCGGTGTCATCCAGTTTCCAGGGTCTAACTGCGAACGCGAGACCATGCTTGCGATCGAGCGCGCGGGAATGGTGCCCGTGCCGCATTTGTGGAATGCGCCGACTGCGTTGTTAGATGAAATGCAAGGTTTTGTGATTGTGGGTGGTTTTTCTTATGAAGATCGCTCTCGGGCAGGCGTGATCGCAGCGCATGATCCGTTGATGGTGGCATTGCACGCGCAATCTGATCAAGGGAAATTGATACTCGGTATTTGTAATGGTGCGCAAATTTTAGTGGAAGCAGGACTCGTGCCGGGTGTCCTACATAATCAGGTTGTGATGGCGCTGACTGATAATAAACGTATCGTCGATGGAAATATTCTTGGGACAGGTTATTACAATGCTTGGATACAAATGCGTTTATCAGATACTTATCAACGTAACGCTTTTACGCGTCACTTAACACCAGAAAATATTTTATCTATCCCTGTTGCACATGCTGAAGGTCGATTTGTGATGACGCAAGCATTGCTAGATGAAATCAAGGTGCAGGGACTCAATGTGTTTCAGTATTGTGATGCGGCAGGCCAGGTATTACCACATTTCCCAGTGAACCCGAATGGTTCTATCGACAATATCGCAGCCATTTCAAACAAGCGTGGTAACGTGCTTGCGATGATGCCGCACCCTGAACGTACGCAAAATGGCGATCCTATTTTTTTATCGATGCGTGATGCTATCTTGGAAGGTCGCGTGCCGCAAGCAACGGCCTTATATTATGCGCCGCGTGATAGTGCCTGCCCACGTTATGCCGCACCATCTGGCAGCACAGAATGTGTTGTTGAATTAAAAATGACAGATAATCAGGCGTGGACTGTGCAAAACACTTTCAAACAAATGCATGCCCCACTCATTGTGCATCGCAAAACGCACTGGGAGATTCACTGCGATGATCCTACCGTGATTCAGCAAATTAAGCAAAGCGAGGTGTTATATCAGAATTGTAAGGAAAAAGAATGGGTAGCGTCTGCCACTCCAGGAGAAGCCGCCATTGCCATTCTTGTTCGTGCCAAAGAAGATTTAATTGGGCAAAAAAAATTACAAACGTTACAGGACCACTTTGGTATTCAAGGCGTGAAGACGATCAAGCATAGCGTTGTCTGGTTTTTTAGTCATGCAACGCTCTCTGAGAAGGATCTGGTAGATTATATTTTAGCGACCCATATGATTAGCAATCCTTATGCGCACGATTGCTATCGATATACGGTGTCATCCCGCGCACGCTTTTAGCGCGGGATGACACCGAGTGTAATTATTTTCATAAAAACACGCTCCGTGCTATGATTTGGCTTTCATTTTTGTAGAGTATCCCTATGTCCACCTTACAAGAAACAAAACAAGACCGTATACGTGCAGCGATCCCTTTCTGCCTGTCAGAAACCACCTTTGATTTTGGTAAAAAATATCGTGGCAAAGTACGGGATACCTACGATTTAGGCGATCGCCTGATGATTGTAACGACTGACCGCTTAACAGCGTTTGACCGTTCTCTTGCGTTGATCCCTTATAAAGGGCAAGTATTAAATTTAACCAGCGCATGGTGGTTTGAGCAAACGAGTGCGATTGTCCCGAATCATTTAATCACCATTCCTGATCCGAACGTCATGATTGTCAAAAAATGTACCGTGTTCCCCATAGAATTTGTTGTGCGCGGGTTTATTGCAGGCTCTACAGATACCTCGCTTTGGACGCAATATGCAAAAGGGGTGAGGGATTATTGTGGTGTGCATTTTCGAGAAGGGCTTAAAAAGAACACAGTATTAGATCATCCCGTTTTAACACCTACTACCAAAGAAACAGAACATGATCGTCCTATTGCACCGAAAGAAATTATTTCAGAAGGTTGGATGAGTGCGAAAGATTGGGAAATTGCGAGCAACATGGCGTTGCAGCTCTTTCAGTTTGGTAGCAAAGTCGCAGGCGAGCACGGGTTGATTTTAGTCGATACGAAATATGAATTTGGCAAAACAGCAGATGGCCAAATTGTTTTAGTAGATGAAATACATACGCCTGATTCTAGTCGCTATTGGTTGCGTGCTAGCTACGATGAGCGCATGCAAAATGGCCAATCGCCCGATCATATTGATAAAGAATTTATGCGTTTATGGTTTCGCGATCATTGCGATCCTTACAGGGACGCTGTTTTGCCAGTAGCACCTGAGAGTTTGGTGGTCACTTTGGCTGAGCGATATATTCAATTGTATGAGACGATTACGGGTAATACCTTTGTTTACGACCAAGGCGTTTTTGATGTGGCAAAGCGGATTCAAAAGCATGTTGTAGGGTATGTTTAGATGTGCGGTATCGTAGGGATTGCCAGTCACGAACCCGTTGCATCATTGCTTTATGAAAGCTTGATTCATCTCCAGCATCGCGGACAAGACGCAGCTGGTATCTTGACGAGTGACCAACGCTTTTATGTGAAGCATGGATTGGGATTAGTCCGCGATAGTTTCACCTCTGACAATATTTCCTCATTGCACGGCAATATGGGGCTTGCTCATACGCGTTATGGGACATCGGGTGGTTATAGCGAAGTTGATGTGCAGCCGCTTTGGGTGGGTAGTCCGCGAGGGATTGCACTAGCGCACAACGGGAATCTTGTTAATTATCGAGCATTAGCTGACGAACTGCGCAGCGTTAAACATCGCCATTTAAATTCTTCGCTCGACTCTGAAGTGTTGTTGCAGATCTTTGCAGATAGTTTGCATGATGCGCGTGCTGAAGATGATGAAGCTTTCTTTCAATCGTTAGTGAAAGCCATCCATATGGTTCATGAGCGTGTTGAGGGCGCATACTCTGTTGTGAGTTTGATCATCGGTCGAGGACTTATTGCGTTTCGTGATCCACATGCGATTCGACCGCTTGTTTTTGGCGAGCGAAAAAATGCAGACGACAAGAGTGATTATATTTTTGCATCTGAAACAACGCCATTTTATGCATTAGGCTTTGAGCCTAAAGGTGATTTAGCGCCTGGGGAGGTGGCCTATGTATCGCTTTCGGGTAAATTATATCGACAGATCGTAACCCCTCGTGTATTTACACCCTGCGCATTCGAATATGTTTATTTTGCACGACCGGATTCAACGCTTGATGAGGTGAGCGTCTATCGTGCACGTTTACGAATGGGCCAAAATCTCGCAAAGCGTTGGATGGCAGCCTTTCCAGATGTTTTGCCTGACATTGTGATTCCCGCGCCTTTTACAGCGAATACTGCAGCGCTTTCTTTCGCGCATGAACTGAATGTGCGTTACTCAGAAGGGCTTTATAAAAATCCATTTATCGGTCGCACGTTTATTATGCCGAATCAAAGTACGCGATCACGCAGTGTTCGGCATAAATTAAATCCGCAACGAACAGAAATAGAAAATAAAAAAGTGTTGGTGGTGGATGATAGTATTGTGCGTGGGACGACTTCGCGTGAAATTGTGAAGATGATTCGCGAATGCGGTGCAGCAGAAGTTAATTTTGTATCGACTTGTCCGCCGATTGTAGACCCTTGTTTTTATGGGATTGATATTCCCTCTCGCAAAGACTTAATCGCAGCAACGCATACACATGAAGAAATTGAGCGATATCTTGGTGTCGATCGACTGCTTTATCAAACACAAGATGATTTAGTAGAAGCAATCACACGTCGCGGCGTGGCATTCAAACGTCCTTGTATGGCTTGTATGGATGGTAAATATGTGTGCGGTGGTATTACAGAAGAAAAGATGAAACAGCTTGAGAAAGTGCGTTAAGGATACCCCCGACCCCGCAACAAGTGCGGGGCGACAGATATAGTTTTGTCACCCCGCACTTGTTGCGGGGTCTGGTGTCTATCTGCGCATCATCACATTATAGGTTAGTTAAATGAATATATTAATCATTGGTTCTGGCGCACGTGAGCACGCGATTGCAAGTGCGTGTCACCGGTCAAAAACAACGCCTCAGCTTTTTTGTTGTGGTTCACACGTGAATCCTGGTATTGCTGCATTAACAGTAGGCTATTGGGCGGGCAATTTAAGTGAGCTTGATAGTATCTTGCAATGTGTGAAAACGTGGGAGATCACGCTTGCTATCATTGGGCCTGAGGCTGCGCTTGAAAAAGGCTTGGCAGATCGATTGTGGGAACAAGGTGTGCCAACGATTGGACCTAAGAAACAATCCGCGCAAATTGAAACGAGTAAATATTTTGCGCGTGATTTAATGAAGCGACATGCGATTCCTGGATTGCCACAATATCAATTGTTTGATTCGCTGGAGGGAGTTGAGCTATTTTTGCATGAGTTAGGAGAAGTGGGTTATGTGGTTAAAGCAAATGGCTTGATGGGTGGTAAAGGCGTGAAAGTGGCAGGCGAGCATTTGCATACGATAGATGAAGCGCTGTTGTTTTGTCGATCGTTAGTTGAGGCGGGTAAAACATTTTTAATCGAACAAAGATTGATTGGACAAGAATTTTCATTGATGGGATTTTGTGATGGTAAAAAAATAATTCATATGCCGATTGTACAAGATCATAAACGTGCGTTTGAAAATGATGTAGGTCCCAATACGGGTGGGATGGGCAGTTACTCAGATCATGATCACAGTCTGCCTTTTTTAGATCAAACAGATATGAGAACAGCGCAAAAAATAAATGATGCGGTGCTGCAGGCTTTGATGCAAGAAACAGGCGAGTCTTATATTGGTATTTTGTACGGCAGTTTTATCGCTACACGTGACGGGGTATTTGTGATTGAGTTTAATGCACGATTTGGTGATCCCGAATCACTCAATGTGCTCACTATTTTAGAATCTGACTTTGTGACATTGTGTGAAGCAATGTGCAGAGGGTCACTTTCAGAAGAACACGTACGCTTTGCAAGAAAAGCAACGGTTTGCAAATATATTGTGCCCGTGGGTTACCCTGATAGCGTTGTAAGACCTGAGCCAGTTAACTTTGGTTTTTTAACCGATCCATCGCATTTATATTTTGGCTCAATAGAGCTCTGCGATGGGGAGCTTTATACAATGAGTTCGCGCACAGCAGCTTATGTTGGTGTGGCCGATGTGATTACGGCGGCAGAACGACTAGCAGAACTTGAGATTGATCGTATAGAAGGGCCAGTATTACATCGTAAAGATATTGGAACGGCAGATGCGATTGATCGACGTATTGCTTTTATGAAGCAATTACGTAGCAACGCGAATGCTGGATAAGCGTTATGCCTGTCATGCCAGAAGGTTCTCGATTATGATCAATCTCGCCATCCTAGGTTCAACACGCGGTTCAAGTATGTTGCCGATTATTGAGGCAATTCGGCAAGGTCGTTTATCAGCCAATATTAAAATAATTATTAGCAACAAAGTAGATGCCATGATTCTAGAACGTGCGGAAACGTATCATCTTCCCCATCTGTGGCTAGACGCTAAAGGTTGTACGCGTGAAGAGTACGATCAAAAAATTTCTGCTGTTTTGCAGCAGCAGGATGTGCAGCTTGTCTTGTTGATTGGCTACATGCGTATTTTGAGCGAGTCGTTTGTAACAGAATGGCAAGATCGTTTGCTCAATGTTCATCCCTCGTTGCTACCTGCCTTTGCAGGTAAGATGGATTTAGAGGTGCATCGCGCTGTGCTTGAAGCAGGTGTTAAAGAAACAGGTTGCACGGTGCATCTTGTGACACAAGAAGTAGATGCAGGCCCGATCGTTGTGCAGAAGCGATGCTTGGTGTTGGCAACAGATACTGCAGAGTCGTTGAAGGCGCGTGTGCAGGGCTTAGAAGGAGAAGCGTTGGTCGAAGCAGTGCAACGGTTTTGTGATACGGCTTACAATATGGGGCGATTTTAGCCCGGATATTTCATTGATTATTTTGATTGTGTTAGTAAGCTTTAGTTTGTGTAGCAGTCATTGTGCAATTTAACAAACCTGAATTACCATCTGCCCAAAAGACAACAAGATAACGATAGATTGTTCTAACGTCGATGTTTAAATCAGGAAAATATAGTTGCATATAAGATCTATCACCACATAATTTTTGTTCCCCAGGCAGGCCAGCAGGACAGCTTATAGCTGAGGAAGGTGTTACAATTGTCTCTGATATGTAGTTGGTTCGGAGTGCTGCTCTATACCAGCATCCATCTTCACAGTCATCAAGCGCATAAACGGCGCATGCTGTTCTTACGGTATATTGCCCGGGACATAAAACACCACCGTATTTTGGTGTAGTTAGGGAGTTGGAAGATATGACCCACTCCCCACTGCCAAGGCGTGAGGGAAGTGTCATGACGTCAGTATACTTAGAAACGCAGTATGGCGCTATTTTTGAGGTGCTAAGTGGTGTGGTAGTAGAATCTGAAGCAAAGACAGTATTGCTTATGGCAGTCTGAATGATTAATGTTAAACCGATTATTCTTAAAAAATATACCATAAAGATCCATTTAAGATTAGATATGAAATCTTTAATTCTATTCCTATCAAACACATTATTCTATTTTATATGGCTACGCAACATTTATTCCAGCAATTCCCGCTAATGAGCCCGGATATTTGCTGCGGTAATATTATGAATTATTTGAGTTATGATCGACGTGTATGCGTTGTTTCTATAGCGATACGAAGATCAGGCCTAATACAATAAGACCCATGGCGCTTCCTGTGATGAGGGTGATTGACTCATGCATGAATACTGCAGAAAGGGCAATGCTAAAGATGGGGACGATTAAAAATCCAAGCGACATGACAAGCGGTGACAATTCTTTGTTGAGCACTAAGGCAGCCCAGTAGGAAAAACCGGTTACTAAGATGCTAGTGTAGGCGAGTGAAAAAACTAAAGTGCCGGTCCAATGGATAACGAGCGAGGGTTCTTGAGAAAGTGCAAGCAAAGCAATGGGAATCGCGCCGGCTAGCAATTGCCAAGGAAGCAATGCGAATGGGGATTGATGCCATTGCATATAGCGTACGCAGAGCATGGAAATGGCCCAGCTTAGAGAGGCAGCAATGAGCATGCCGCACCCAACGATGATGTGCCAGTTAGACCAGTTGAGCTCCCAGGGACTCAGCAACATCGTTAATCCCATGAGACTGCAAATAAACCCTACCCAGTGCAAAGGCTTAGGCCATTCACGCAAGATCAGAATAGAGAGCGGAATGATCCAAAGAGAGGTTGTGTAGGAAAGTAAAGCGGATCGGCCAGCGGGCATATAAGCAAGCCCTAGATTAATCAGCAGGATGAATAGACCAATTTGTAGCCAGCCAACGATCAAAATGAGAGGTAAATCGCGTCGTTTAGGTAGTTTGAGTTGTTTACATGCCAAAACAAGCAACATCATGATAATGGTGCCGACTATCATACGAATAGCCGTATACCAAAGCGGCGAGATATAGTCGAGCCCAATTTTATTGATAGGCCAGGCAAAACTCCATACGAGGACGGTGAATACAAATAGTGCTGGTAGACGAGAGGTGAGGGTTTTCATAGAGAGATAGTGTAACTGATATTAGGAGATGTTCGCTATGGGTTCTTCCTGAGATATAGTCGTTTCTCGCTTGTGTAACCTTGGCGGATCGTTATAATTCCTCTCATGAAAACTATTCCTATTAAGCGTGCGTTGCTCTCTGTTTATGATAAAACGGGCCTGGTTGAATTTGCACAAGCTTTGTTCAATTTAGGCGTTGAACTGATTTCAACCGGTGGAACCAGTGAGGCTTTGCGTGTAGCCGGTATTATTCATCGTAGTGTTGATGAGTTGACTGAAGCAGCGCCTATGCTCGATGGCCGTGTTAAGACGTTGCATCCCAAATTGCATGGTGGAATCTTAGGGAAGCGAGATAAACATGCAGATGAGATGCGAGCGCATGGCATTCAATCAATCGATTTAGTCGTTGTGAATTTTTATCCTTTTTCTGAGGCCCTTCAGAAAAAGACACTCACTTTTGATGAGATGGTGGAATATATCGATATTGGCGGCCCAACGATGGTGCGTGCTGCAGCTAAGAATTGTGCTTGGGTTGGGGTAGTGATTGATCCGCTGGATTATTTTGTAATTATCAATGAGCTACAAACCCAACAAGGACTGTCGCTTGCAACGCGCGTCAAAGGTGCAGAAAAAGCATTCGCAACCACTTCTCAATATGATTCGATGATTCATCATTATTTTACCGAAAGAGTCGTAGAAAATAATTGTGTCATCCCGCGCATACCCTTAGCGCAGGACCCAGCGTCTCTCAAAAGCACACAAAACATGCGCGAGGCGACCACGATACTTTTAAGTTTAGAAGATCAACCTATCTCTCTTCGTTACGGCGAAAATCCACATCAAGCAGCCTGCGCGTATCGATTAAAAGAAAATACAGCAGGCATTTTGTCTGCGCAACAATATCAAGGCAAACCGTTATCGTTCAATAATATGTTGGATTTGGATGCAGCATTAAATTGTTTGCGTGAATTTAGTGAGCCGACCGCAGTCATTGTCAAGCATGGCAACCCTTGCGGTGTAGCAACGCGTAACAATATTGATGAGGCTTACAGGGCAGCTTATGAAGCAGATTCACTCTCTGCATTCGGTGGCGTGATTGCACTGAATCGTCCGTGTACTGAATTCACTGCAGAGGCTATTGCTAATATTTTTATAGAAGGGCTAGTAGCGCCAGGTTATGCAGCTTCTGCGTTAACGTTACTTGCTACAAAGCCTAATGTGCGCGTTCTTGAAAATACGACAGCCGTGCCGCTTCATTATGAAATGAAAGGGATTGTGGGCGGTTTGTTATTACAAGAAAGAGACTGGCAGGTGATGACGCGTGAAGATCTGAAAATCGTGACAGCGCTTGTGCCGAGTGATGAACAAATAGCGACGATGTTGTTTGCTTGGCGAGTGTTAAAGCATATTAAATCTAATGCTATTTTAATTGCAAAGAGCGAAACAACCGTTGGAATCGGTGCAGGGCAGGTGTCGCGTGTTGATGCTGTTGAAATTGCCATTCGCAAGGCGGGTGCTCATATTCGAGAGACTATTTTGGCATCCGATGCTTTTTTCCCGTTTCGTGATAGCATCGATTGTATGGCAACAACAGGGATACGTGCGATTATTCAACCAGGCGGCTCCAAACGCGATGACGAAGTGATTACGGCTTGTAATGAGCAGGAAATCGCAATGGTGTTTACGGGGAAGAGGTGCTTTAAACACTAGTGTTGTTGTTTGCGGAGATAACCCTCCTCTCCCCATCCCTCTCCTCCCGAAAGCGGGAGGAGAGGGGGTGTCTCCATCCAAAGATCCCAGATTAGCGCG
>Ga0155614_110_pt1 | contig 15560 bp, 18 predicted proteins | sample RifCSPhighO2_12_FD_107271 | JGI IMG/M metagenome (GOLD analysis project Ga0155614, IMG submission 107271) | Gammaproteobacteria bacterium RIFCSPHIGHO2_12_FULL_42_10
GAAATGAATGCTCGGAATTTATCCGTATCTCTGCCACCGTAAGCGTTATCAGCACACTCGAGTAGTAATTGAACGATTTCAACATGGCCTTCTTTGCTCGCAGTATTCAGTGATGAAAAGCCGTCTTTCTCAACATGTGAAATGAATGCTCGGAATGTATCCGTATCTTTGCCACCGTAAGCTTTCTCAGCACACTCGAGTAGTAATTGAACGATTTTAGTATGGCCTTCTTTACTTGCGGTATTTAGTGATGAAAAGCCACACCTCTCGGCATGTGAAATAAATGCTTGGAATCCTGTCGTATTTTCGCTGCCGTAAGCTTCAACAGCACACTCGAGTAGTAATTGAACGATTTCAACATGGCCTGCTCTACTTGCGGTATTCAGTGGCGAAAAGTCGTCTTTATCAACATGTGAAATGAAGTCTTTAAACGCTTCCGTATTTTTACCATGAAAAATATTGCTGCATTTCTGAAGTAATTTTTTTACGTTTTCTATCTGGCCAGACCTTCTAGATAAGCAAATTAGAACATTCACTGCTTCTTGCGGGTCAATCCAAACAGTAGCTTTGCTGTTCTTAAGGCTAACATATAAAAAATGATCATGATTGATTAATGTTGAGATAAACTGGGTTGTAAATGCTTATATAGTAGACGAATCTTCAAGTGTTATATGAGACGTAAAATAAATTAAATTTTGTAAAAACTCACTAAAAACCTCATGGGCTCTGATTGCGGCATTTTCTTCAATAGGGTAATCTTTTTTTCTATTATTTTTATAATAGTTAATGATTTTAGGCAACAAGTTATCTAATGGACTATTGATCTGATCAGGTAAAACCGTATCTCCATCTCCCAACTTAGCTAAAACTAAACCAATAGATGAATAAACCGGTCTTAGTAAGCGCTCTAATTCATGGTCTATCTTACCGCGTCTAAAATCAATACTCATTTTTACATTCTCATATGACCATGTGATCAAATTCTTTGCAAAACTCATCGATAAGACAATATAATGTTAAATTGACTCCATCGTCAAGACAATATTTTCATCTAGTTTAAGATGGTGCCGACCCTTATGCAGCTGCACGGCGCTGCCCCGTGCTATAATATAACAACAGTGAGAATATAAAAAAGAGTGGTTAAACATGCCAAAAACGCCTCCTGATTGTCTAGATTGGCTATATTTTGAATCAAAAAAGATTAAAAATGAATATTCTGCGCAAGTAGAGCCAGGTTCAACGATCGATATAGGCCAATTATCACAAGGCCGTCCATTTTTTAAAAAAACTAAATTAAGTCGCGCTACCGATCAGAAAACGTTATCACAAAACTGACTCAGCCAGATAAAGTATCTCATCGTCGTTAATAACCCATGAGGTAAAGATGAGTAGCGTATTATTTTCGGTGCCGCATTCAATGATTGGTGAAATATCCGGGTTAGGTATTTTCGCTTTAACTAGCTTATAATAATCCAATAAAGAAAGGTTCGCATATGAAACTTGCGTTTTGTTTATTTCATTATTTTCCCTATGGCGGCCTACAGCGCGATTTTTTACGCATCGCACGTCTTTGCTATGCGAGAGGACATACAATTCATGTTTACACAATGGCCTGGGTGGGCGAAACAGAGCCTGGATGGCACATTCATTTCATCAAAGTACCTGGCCTGCAAAATCATGCGCGCTGTCATGCCTTTACCAAACAACTCCAAAATCGGCTGAATCAAGAAAAATATGATTGCATTGTTGGTTTTAATAAAATGCCAGGGCTCGATTGGTATTATGCAGCAGATGTCTGCTATGTCGCTCGTATCGCGAGCGATCGTCCTCGCTGGTATCGATTGTTGCCGCGTTACCGCACATGGGCAGCATTAGAAAATGCTGTGTTTGCTCATGATATACAAACCAAAATCATGCTCATCGCGCCATCACAGAAAAAAATTTTCCAGCAGCATTATCAAACTGAAACTGCGCGCTTTCATGAACTTCCACCTGGCATTGCAAAAAATGTTATCGTGCCCCTGGATCGTCTTACAATACGAAATACCCTACGACAAACATATCGCATCCCAACACATCATTGCTTGCTGCTGATGGTGGGCTCAGGTTTCAAAACAAAAGGGCTGGATCGCATTTTATTCAGTCTCGCTGCGCTGCCAACTCACCTACAAAGCCAATGCCATCTTCTTGTCATTGGTGATGATAATAAAAATGCTTATGTCAAGCTCGCCAAACAATTAAAAATTGAACGTCTGGTCCAATTTTTAGGCGGTAGATCAGATGTACCTCAATGGTTATTGGCAGGTGATGTCTTGCTGCATCCCGCTTACCATGAAAATACAGGCACTGTTCTTCTAGAAGCGCTTGCCGCGGGGCTGCCTGTTCTTTCAGTCGACATCTGTGGTTATGCCAACTACATTGTGGAAGCACAAGCGGGCTTCATTTTGCCTGAACCATTCAAGCAAGCAGAATGGAACCAAGTCTTAAAAAATGTGCTATTATCCGACAAACAACGCGATGAATGGCGACAAAACGGATTAAAATTTGCACAATCTGCGGATATTTATAGTCTCGCTGAGCAAGCGGTAACGTTAATTGAAAGCACAACTCATTGAGACCCCCTCTCTTCCCATGCTTTTTGCGGGAGGAGAGGGATGGGGAGAGGAGGGTAGTATTTTCCATCTTAAAATTAATATGTTTGAATATGTTACCCTCCTCTCCCCATCCCTCTCCTCCCGCAAAAAGCATGGGAAGAGAGGGGGATCGCTTCTGTCTGGGTCATTTTTATGATTCTCTACGTTGACCACAATATAAAAAAGCATCTCTCTTCCTCTCCCTCTTTATTCACACAAATGATGGCATTGCAGGGAATCACGTTTCGCAAAGAAGCAGGTAGATTAACGCAAGCGATCGCAATAGACGGACAATCTTATTTTATCAAACAGCATACGGGTGTTGGCTGGAGAGAAATTTTTAAGAATTTACTTTATGGTCGCCTCCCGATTATCAGCGCGAAAAATGAATGGGTAGCTCTGCAAAAATGCAAAACGCTCGGCATCGCGTCACCTCACGTTTACGGTTACGGCAAACAAGGAATCAATCCTGCACAGATACGATCCTTTGTGCTCATGGAAGCGTTGCAAGATGCGCGCAGCTTAGAAGAAATCAGCTGTCATTGGAAAGCATTCCCACCCTCGTTTGCATTGAAAAATCAATTCACTATGAAGGTTGCGCAAATCACACGTACCTTGCATGATGCCGGCATCAATCATCGCGACCTCTACATCTGTCACTTTCTATTAAAAGACCAAACACTTTATTTAATTGATCTACACCGCGCACAGATCAGAAAACGCACGCCGAGCAGATGGCGCATAAAAGATTTAGCAGCACTTTATTTTTCAAGCATGGATATTGGCTTAACACATCGAGATCGGCTACGCTTTATGCGTGCCTATCAAAAAAAACCTCTCAATGCATTTTCAAAAATGGAACATACATTCTGGGAATGGGTCAAAAAACGGGGTGAAAAATTATATTGTGAACATCAATAATATTCCATTTACCCTAAAATTACAAAATGGCGATCATATATGCGCAGAAAATATTCTGCGCGTTATGCCAAAACAGCGATTAGTCATTGCAGGCACCTGCAATGATCAACCCATTGTTGCTAAAATATTTTTAAATAAAAACAAAGGTGCGCGGCATCTGCAAAATGAAATGCGCGGCATCACGCTGTTACAAAAACATAATATCCCAACCCCCGAACTATACTATCTAGGACAATGCGCTGATAATCGATATCACCTCATCATCTTTAAGCACATTCAACATGCAACAACCTTAGAAGAAATTTGGCGAAACAAAACATCACTTGATGGGGTCACGCCGACACTTTTTGCAATCATGCGTGAACTCGCCACACAACATGCTTATGGTATTTTACAACATGATTTACATCTAAAGAATTTTTTAATTCGCGAACAAATAATCTATACACTTGATGGTGCTCAAATTGGGCGGATGCCTACTCCACTTTCAAAAAAGCAAAGTCTGCATGCCATTGGTTTATTTTTATCACAGCTCGGTGTTGGCATAGAATACTATCAAGCGATGCTTTATCAGCATTATGCGCAGTTAAGAGGCTTTCTCACCAAACAAAAAGATTTTCATCAACTCTTTTCGCAAATTAGCATGCACAATCATAGTCGGTGGCTACAATATCAAAAGAAAATTTTTAGAACAGCAACTGACTTCTTGCCCATCAAACAAAGATCCTATCAAGGCATGGTCGATCGTCACGCTCTATCTCCTGCGTTATCTGGTTGGCTAAAAGATCCTGAATCAGCCTTCAGCAACCCATCTTGCTTGATGTTAAAAAAAGGTCGTTCTTCAACAGTCATCAAAATAACATTCGATCGCTGTGATTATGTTATCAAGCGCTATAATATCAAAAATATTTTTCATTATTTGAGACGCGCATTACGCGAGACACGCGCAAGCCATACCTGGCGTTTATCGCAAAAATTAAAATTATGCTATATTCCGGTTGCAACACCCATCGCATATATTGAAAAGCACTTTTTTGGATTACGTAGCACATCCTATTATGTATCAGCCTACTTACCTGAAACTTGCAATCAAGCATACTGTAAAGCACATCCTGAACGCATCACACAAATGCTAAGCAGTTTAGCAGCGTGCAATATCACGCATGATGATTTAAAAATGTCGAATATATTAATCAACCAACAGGCGCTGCCCGTCTTGATTGATTTTGATGGCGCACAAGAACATACATCACAACAACATCTACAGCGAGACCTTAAACGATCTATTAAACGATTCCTTAAAAATTTCGAACCGCATTCTGAGCTCTTCCAAATTTTCGAAAATCAGTTTAAACGTTGGTTCTAACCGTTCAGGCACCCCAAGCAATTTAATTTGAATGCAATAAGGGCAACCATCTTTTTACTCACGTCCTGGACAATGACTCAAATAACCACCGTCAACAATTATATCCGTCCCAGTTGTGTAACTTGATTGTGATGATGCAAGATAAATCACTGTACCCGCTATTTCATTAGCTTCCGCTGCACGCATTAATGCTGTAACTGAAATCATCTTTTTATGTAAATCTGTTTCTTTTTCCCAGTGGTGGCGATTCATTTCGGTTTTATGCGTACCAGGACTAATGCTGTTAACGCGAATATTATATTTTCCAAGCGCATTCGCCATGGTTTGTGTTGCTCGTATAATACCTGCTTTGGCTGCATCATAACTAATTCCACCCATAGCTCTATGTCCGCACACTGAAGAAAAATTAATAATTGATCCTCCATGACCCTGTTTAATCATTTGTTTCGCAACTAATTTTGCAAGGAAAATCGGTGCTTTCAGATTAACATCAATGACAACATCAAAATCTTCTTCTGTTTCTTTTAAAAATCCCATTTTTGACGGTATTCCAGCATTATTGATCAATACATTGATTTCCTGAAACTTTAATAAAGTTTCATCAATAATACGTTGCCTATCACTAGCTTTAGTTATATCGGCTTTCAGCAATAATATATGAGCTTTATAATCAGTTAATTCATCCTCTATCTGATTAGCATTTTCAGTATCACTACGGTAAATCATAACAACTTTAGCGCCCAAATTAAGAAGCTGCTTACTGCTAGCGAGCCCCATACCTTTGGTAGCACCAGTAATTATGACAATTTTATTTTTAACGGAGTAATCGTTCATTTTAACCTTCAACACCTATATAAATATCAATAATAGTATTATCTGGATTAGATGCTCTTTGGTCATAAATTTCGAAATCGGAAATATATTTACGCTTTCCGCCAAAATCACTTTCATTCATTCCCCATATTTTTTGCCAAGCAGAAATTTTAGTCTCAATTTTTAAGTTTCGTTTTTCAACCTATTGATTATGTTGGCGTCCCGGGGCGGATTCGAACCGCCGACCTGCCCCTTAGGAGGGGGCCGCGCTATCCACTGTGCCACCGGGACAGACTTGGAACGCATGATGTATAAAAGATGTGCCGAGGGCCGGAATCGAACCGGCATGAAGTCGCCTTCACCGGTTTTTGAGACCGGCGCGTCTACCAATTCCGCCACCCCGGCAAGACATGCGTAAAGCGAAGTATATACTGAGAAAAGTGATCTCTCTAGCAGTTTTATCTATACTTTATCTATACTAACAAATATCTCGCCTGACGCAGGCTTAAAGCCAGCTGGCTTTGTTTGTGCCAGACAAGATATTTGTTATTGAAGTGTTGTATGTCATAGCAGTTTGTAGGTGAATGGAGGAATTTTACCCTCCTCTCCTCCCGAAAGCGGGAGGAGAGAGTGAGCGAAGGAATAGGTTATTTAGGCTTTTCAATGAAATCAATGATTGAGCCTGCAATATCAATGCCTGTTGCACGCTCAACACCCTCTAAGCCAGGCGAGGCATTGACCTCAATAACAAGCGGTCCACGATTTGAGCGCACAATATCAACACCGGCCACATTCAAACCAATAATTTCCGCCGCATGAATAGCCATCTGCCGCTCTTCATCGGTGATTTCAACCGCACTCGCTGTTCCACCACGATGAAGATTGGATCGAAACTCCTCGGGCATCGTTGCCTGACGTTTAAAAGCAGCAACCACTTGGCCGCCCACAACAAAACAACGAATATCAGCGCCACCTGCTTCTTTAATATATTCTTGAACCATAATATTCACTTTGAGACCAAGAAACGCCTCAAGCACGCTTCTGGCGGCCTTTGCCGTTTCAACGAGAATCACGCCAATCCCTTGTGTGCCTTCAAGAAATTTAATAATCAGTGGCGGGCCACCCACCATTTTAATTAAATCTTTAATTTCATCCAATGAATGAGCAAAACCCGTCACGGGCAAACCAATCCCTTTTTTGGAGAGTAATTGAATAGAAAGTAACTTATCACGCGCTCGCGTAATTGCCGTCGCATTATTCACACAAAATATATTCATCATCGCAAGCTGTCTGACTACAGCTGCACCATAAAAAGTAACCGATGCCCCAATACGCGGAATCACTGCATCATAATGTTCTAATTCGCCGCCCTTGTAATGGATCATTGGGCGCACAGAAGTAATATTCATATAGCAGCGCAACGTATCGATTACATCAACCGTATGGTGACGCGCCTTCGCCACTTCCACCAGCCGTCTAGTTGAATATAACGAACTGTTTCTTGATAAAATCGCAATCTTCATCTCACTTCTTCCTCGTCGACACAAATGAACGAGCCGGATTAATAAAAAATCGCTTACGCAAAGCATGCCGACCAAGCAACATTCGAAACAACATATTTTCTCGTTCAGTCAATGTCATCTCGATAGGCCAGGATCGTCCCGCCATGACCAATGATGTTTGAATCACAAAGCGGGATTCTGTATGTCCACCCGAATCTGTCACCATACGCTGATCAACCGCATTGGCAACGCATTGAACGGTGTATTCTGTATTATGCTGCAAAGGATGGATAAAAAAACGAATCTTTTCTTGACCACTCTCAACAAAAGGTTCGATCGAAAAAGCATGCAACGCAGAAGTACGTGCGCCCGTATCAATCTTAGCTTTAATCTGTGAAATACCCAAATCAGGCAATCCCACCCATTCACGCCAACCAATCACAGGATATTTTTTCTTCATAAACAATAAATCAGCAATAAGATACTAACGATTCCTACCGCAGGAAACGTCCACAATAAAAAGGTTGTCATTGAGAAACGTGGTCGCAATAAAACAAACTCACCATATCGTTTCACAAGGTAATCTTTAATTTCAGTATCTGATTTTTTTTCTAACATCATCATATAAATTTTATCGCGCAAATCTTCCGCTAAAGGCGCATTGGAATCTGCTAAACTTTGATTTTGACAAACCACACAGCGCACTTCTTTAATGAGTGCAGTATAGCGTGCTTGATTCGCTGCAGACACTTCTAAACTATAGGCTAGATTCATCGTGCCGAGCAAGCAAACTACCATAGCGAAAAAACGTGTCATCCGTTTAGCTGCTTGGCATGTTCATTTTGTTGAATGATAGGATAAATCTCGTTAATCCACGTACTTTCTGTGAGCACACCAATATGCTGATATAAAATTTTACCCGTAGCGCTCACAATAAAAGTTTCTGGTGTGCCGTAGATGCCGAGCTCAACTGCAGCACGTCCTCGACTATCATCACCAATCATGACATAAGGATTGCCATTACGCGCAAGCCATTGTCCTGCGATATCTGCATCATCTCGATATAAAATGCCGTAAATCGGAATATGATATTCATTTTTAATGCGCATTAGCATAGCATGTTCCTGACGACACGCACTACACCAACTGGCCCACACATTCAACAAACTAACATGGCCATTTAATGCTGTAGACGAAAATAACTGACGGGGGTTTGCAAGTGATGGCAATGCTATTTCAGGGACAGACTCTCCCGACATAGAAGAGACGATATGGCTGGCATTGGATGAATGCAAAGCATGCCACAATATGCCAAACAATAAAAAAAGAGTCATGCAAGACGCAACAAATATTGATTTTAAATTAAAATAGCGCATAGCCCACCTAGCATCATCAAAAGACCGCCCAACCAAACCCAACGAATAAAGGGTTTGTAATAAATACGCAACGACCAATCTTCATGTGGCAACGGCTCACCTAGCGCAATATAAAGATCACGAAACAACCCAGGATGAATATCAACTTTAGTCATCACGGTATTGCGTACAGTATAAATACGCTTTTCTGGATGCAGCTGAGTCACAACATGTTTATTCTTTAGCACATCAAATACGGCTCGAATACCGCGATAATTCGGTCCATTTTGCACAACAACCTCTACAAAGAAAAACTGATACGGACCCAATGTTGTTGCAAGGCCCGGGCGCAAGCGTACGTCTTTCTCTTCTGTTAGCACGCTGGACAATAAAATACCAACTATCAGTATCGCAAATCCAATATGCGCAACAGATGCCCCAAATGATAAACGAAAAGCCCAAAAAACGCTCAAAATAGCCCAAAAACTAAGCGCCAACCCTAAAAAGAGCGTTAAATCACTTGAATCACCAATATACCATACTAGCAGGCAAGCGCTTCCTATGCTAACCACTATTTTCTGCCATGCCTTCTTCCACCATTGTTTAAAGGTTAACGCTTCCCATGAACACAACATATAAAAGCCCATTAACCCCATGACAATAAAAACAAGCGGTGTCATGACCATATTAAAATAAGGCGCGCCCACTGAAACCGCATTCAAATGCAAGGCATCCAATATCAAAGGATAGAGCGTCCCCAGTAACACAGTGAGCATCGCCACAATCAAACAAACGCTATTTAGTAACAGCCCCGTTGCTCGAGTCATCTTTGGAAAAGCTATTTTTGAAAATGAAAAAGATTCTGGCGCGTATACCCAGTTAATAATCAACGTCAACATAGTAAATACCGCGAGCAACAACAACAGAAATAACCCGCGTCTTGGATCATTTGCAAAAGCATGAACAGAAACCAACACGCCAGAACGCACTAAAAATGTACCCAATAAACTGAGTGCAAAACAAACCATAGTGAGCAAGCTCGCCCATCGAATAGCAACCTTTCTTCTCCTAACCAGTGCGAGCACATGAATCAACGCAACGCCTGCAAGCCAAGGTAAGAGCGAAGCATTCTCTACAGGATCCCAAAACCAAAAACCACCCCACCCTAACACACGATACGCCCACCAACTGCCTAAAACGATGCCTAATGTCAAAAAGCTCCAAGTCGCTAACGTAAAACGGTAAGCAAGTGTCGCCCAGCGTTCATCTAGTTTGCCTGTCAACAAAGCAGCTTCAGTCATTGCAAAAGGTACTGCAAATCCCACATAACCCACATATAAGATCGGCGGATGAATCATAAAACCAGGATCCTGCAATAATGGATTTAGGTCTTGTCCTTGCATACCTATCATTGCACTTGCAAAAGGGTCGGAGGTAAATAATAGAAACGACAGGAAAGCAAAGCTGATCATGCCAAGGATTGCGAGCGCCAGCGGAACAGCACTCCCCCCCCCCGGAGGGGGAGGGTTAGGGTGGGGGGATAAATTTGTACTGACATTGGATGTTTGGTGATTTTGATCCCCCCACCCTAACCCTCCCCCTCCGGGGGAGGGGAGTGCTGCGCGAGATAACTGACTTGCGGCCACATAGGTATAAATCATCGTCCAAACACTTAACGAAATAATCCACAATAGAACGGATCCTTCATGTGCGCCCCAAAGCGCCATCATGCGATAGAATAATGGTAAAGTTGCATGGGAATTTTCTGCAACATAGGCGATTGAAAAATCATTGGTGATAAATGCGCTCACTAGCAAAGCAAAGGCAACCCACACACAAATACTTTGTGCGCATGCAGCAGGCCTTGCTACCGCCAAGCAATAAGGATTTCGTTTCAAAACGCCTATTATCGGCAAACTACATTGCAATCCCGCAAAACACCACGCAGACCATAATGCCATTTCACCCAATAAATGCATCATGGCTGTTGCACCATTTTTGGCGTGTAATTCTCATCATGTTTTGCAAGCACGGTCTCTGCGATAAACAGTCCATGCTCATTCATATGTCCCGTTGCAATGACACCTTTCCCTTCCCGAAATAGATCCGGCAAAATACCTTCATAATAAACGGGGATAGTTTGTTTGAAATCAGTCACTATAAAATGCATTCCCAATCCCTCTCTGTCGTGCGACACGCTGCCCTTTTTAACAACACCCCCAAGATTAAAATGGTAATCAACCGATGAGAGGTGGATCAGTTGTGAAGGTGTCACAAAAGCATTAATGTTTTTTTTAAGCGCATAAAGAATCAAACCAGCTGCACAAGTCATACTGATCGCAGCAATAATGAGATAATATAAGCGATGTTTATGAATGCGATTCATGATTAACTTTCGTGCTGCGCCAAGTGAAGTACCACTGTAGCCCTAACAAAATAAACACGCTGCCATAAGCACCCCACACATACCATCCGTAGCCACCCATGCGCAACCATTGTAATAAATGCTGCATCATATCGTCGCATCCTGCGTCACTAAGAGTACGCGTCTTAATCGGATAGATAATAAAATGGCATAATACAACATCAACGCAGCAATCATAGCGAGTAATGGATAGAGCATCGACGCGTCCATTGAAGATGCCTTAAAAACATTCAAGGTTGAACCCTGGTGAAGCGTATTCCACCATGTCACGGAATAATGAATAATCGGAATATCGACCAATCCAATTAACACTAAAATAGCGGTCGCACGATCACCATTGCGTTTATGCAAAGTTGCAGATTGAAAAAGCATAATACCAATATATAAAAATAATAATATCAATTCAGAAGTCAGCCGCCCATCCCACATCCACCACGCGCCCCACATTGGCTTTCCCCACACACTGCCTGTTAACAGTGCTAAAAATGCAAACAAAGCGCCCATTGAAACGCTATGTCGAACTACTAGAAATCCCATTTTGAGTTGAAAGACCAAACCGACGCCTGCAGCAAGCGCCATCATAACGTACACAAAAAGGGACAAAAATGCGCATGGAACATGCACATAGATAATACGAAAGCCCTCACCCTGCACCTCATCTGGCGGCGCTAACCAAAGTCCACCTACCATACCATAAATAAGCAATATCAAAAAAAACAAGATGGCCCAAGGTAAGAGCTGATTAGTTAGATGAACAAATTTTTTAGGGGAAATTAACGGATGCAATAAAAACCACATAATCTCTCTCTTAATTTAATCCCCCCACCCTACCCCTCCCCCTAAGGGGGAGGGGAGCTTCGTTCATCGACATTGATTAAACAAGCGTGCGTCTTTGCGGAGAGGGTAATGCGTAAAATACGTCACTCACCCACTATCATAATTTTCATGGAATTCGTACGGCCATGCACACCGATTAAATCCCCTTTAGTGACAATCACACGATCACCTGCAGATAAAATGCCTCTATTTTGTAGTTCAGCAATGGCTGCTTTATTTAAAATACGCCGGTCAATGTGTGTTGGCTCAAATAAAATGGGATACACCCCACGATATAAATTCATGAGACGCAAGGTAACAGGATGACGACTTAAGCCGTAAATAGGAATATTAGAGTTGATGCGCGACATTAATAGTGGTGTTGTGCCTGATTCTGTCAGCGCAATAATCGCTTTAATCGTCAGGTGATTCGCAGTGTACATCGTGGCCATTGCAATGGCATCATCCACCTGCTTCATCTGTCTTTCTTTTGGGTAACGCATTATTTTAACACTGTTGTGTTTCTCTGCGCTCAAGCAAATTCTATCCATTGCGGCGACCGCTTTATCTGGATAACGACCCACCGCTGTTTCGCCAGATAACATCACAGCATCTGTTCCATCAAGCACAGCATTCGCTACATCAGATACTTCGGCACGTGTTGGAATGGTATTGTTAATCATTGTTTCTAGCATTTGTGTTGCAGTGATCACGGGCTTATTGAAAGTGCGTGCGATTTTTATTATTTTCTTTTGCACAGCAGGTAACTCAGCATCGCCAATTTCAACACCTAAATCACCACGTGCAATCATGATTGCGTCAGACGCTTGAATAATTGATTCAATATGCGTAATCGCTTCTGATCGCTCAATTTTTGCAATAATGCCTTGTGTGCCGCCTGCAGCTTGCAAAAGCGTACGAGCGAGGTGAATATCATCTGCATTACGTGGAAATGAAACGGCGATATAATCTGCATTTAAACGAACCGCTTCTTTGATGTGTACTCTATCTTTGTCAGTCAAAGCAGCAGCTGACAGCCCACCACCCAAACGATTGATCCCTTTATTATCAGATAAAACACCACCTACTAAAACGTGACAGAAAATTTTATTGACCTCTACTTGAATCACTTTAAATACAATGCGTCCATCATCTAGCAATAAGGTATCGTCCACCCTCACATCTTTTGGCAGATCCCGATAACCCAGCGAAACAGTGTGTTCATTGCCTAACGCATCACCCAGTTCTGTATCCAATACAAACTTTTGACCTTCCACTAAGGTCACCTGATGATTGATAAATTTACCAATACGAATTTTTGGTCCCTGCAAATCAACGAGAATAGCGACAGAAATACCGTGTTTTTCCGCAAGCAAACGCACATTTTGAATGCGCTTTTCATGAACATCCATCTCGCCATGCGAGAAGTTCGCTCGAAAAATCACACCGCCTGCTAAAATCACACGTTCAAGCATCGAGAGATCATCAAGCGATGGTCCTACTGTCACGACGATTTTAGTGCGACGCAATGTATTCATGTCGCATCTCCCGCTAATGTTTTGACTTATGTTCTGTTAGCGCAACAATCACCGGCAACGGCTTACCTTCAAGCACCGCCAAGAATGCACCACCACCTGTTGAGATATAGTCTAACTTGTTACTCAATTTATATTTTTCGATTGCTGCGAGCGTATCGCCACCACCTGCCACTTTATAAGCTTTACTTTCAGTAATTGCTTTGGCAATCGCTTGCGTACCTTTTGAAAACGAATCCACCTCAAACGCGCCCACAGGACCATTCCACAGAATGGTTTTGGCTTTTTTAATAATCCCGACAAATTGTGCAATCGTATCAGGACCAATATCGAATATTTTTTCTGAATCTTCTACTTGCGAAATAAGACGCACAGCGCTTTCCGCATCTTTTGAGAAACGCTCGGCCACAATCACATCTGTTGGCAAGGGAATGGCTGCCCCCCGTTCTTTCGCAGCAGTCATTAAACGTTCTGCTTCATCAATTAAATCAGGTTCATACAGTGATCGGCCGACTGTATAACCTTCAGCAGCTAGAAAAGTATTTGCAATACCACCGCCTGCAATCAAGGTATCCACTTTCTTCACCAAAGAGTCTAGCAGGGCAAGCTTAGTAGATACTTTTGATCCACCAATAATGGCAACGATGGGGTGAGCCGGTTTTTCGAAAATCTTATTCAGTACTGTTAATTCATCAACCAATAATGGGCCCGCACAAGCCGCATGCGCATATTTAATGATACCGCAAGTAGAGGACTCAGCGCGATGTGACGTCGCAAAAGCATCCATCACAAAAACATCGCACAAAGCGGCCATTTTCTTAGAGAGTTCGTTGCTATTATCCGTTTCACCATGATTAAAACGCACATTTTCCAACAAAACGACCTGAGAATCGCCCATCTCAAAACCATCGATCCAATCTTGAATAAGCGGCACTTCAATTTTCAGCAACGTAGAGAGCGCACTTGCGACAGGTGCCAGCGAGTAGATTTCGTCGTAGTTCCCTTCCGTCGGTCGGCCTAGATGCGACATCAGCATCACTTTGGCCTTCGCTTTTAAAGCAGCTTTAATCGTTGGGAGAGCAGCCTGTATACGCAGATCACTCAAAATAACCCCATGCTTAATTGGAACATTAAAGTCTTCTCGAATCAGCACACGTTTATTTTTCAGATCAAAATCAGACATCTTCGGGATTTGCATGCCTTACTCCTAACATGGATAACATCCTGCTGAATGTATTGTATAACTGATAGAAAAACAACTATTTAAACTGATATTTTATGCCAGGAAGAAATTTTTTCGGGCGCCCCTATAATTTGAAAATCAGTAACATCGCATGGTTTATTCGTCGAATATGTCAGTTCAGGCATCCATGTATACAAACTAAAATTAAAAACTCGCTTGTTATTTAAAGCATTGCCCAGAACATCGTATCCATAAGCGGATGAACGATGACAATCTCTAGTCATAGCACACAATGTCGCATGAACATCAACAAGACCAACAAGTTTGTTCGACACCTGTAAAGCGCCGGTGGCATTAAATGGCTTATATAAAAATAATGGATTCGCTGAAACGCCAAGAATAGATCCATGTGGAGGCGGCAAACCTGCGCCATGATCAGCGACTATCATAATGGCTGTTTGGTCATAAACATTTCTCTGTTTGAGAGAGTCAATCACTTTGATCACCTGAGATATAGCACAGCGATCTTGATTGATAGCTGTGTGACGATCCCATATTTGGGAGTCCACTTCTTTACATGCTTCATTAAAAACAGCTGGTGGATGCGTATTAAATAAATGAATAAATTTGACAGTGGGAGTGGATGAACTTGTATTCATTGATGAAGCCAGCACGATAAGCACGTTATTAGAAATGACCGCTCGTGGTGTAGAAATAGCATGTAGAATCCGCGCTCTGTGATTATAAATAAACGTCTGTAAAAATTTAGGGATTGATTTAAAACAAGATAACTTAAATAATAATACACCCTCAGATAGACCTACTGCCTGCTGTTTAAAATACATATCATTATCATCTCCACAAACAACACCCTTGGGACAATATCCAAGAAATGGGTTTAATATCATGCCACGATAGCCACTCTCGACATGGGCTTTGACAAAGGAATTTTGTAAAACAGCTTCTGTATAAAAAGATGCAACCGGTTGCCCAGATTTATAAACTTGGCCT
>Ga0155614_167_pt5 | contig 15380 bp, 13 predicted proteins | sample RifCSPhighO2_12_FD_107271 | JGI IMG/M metagenome (GOLD analysis project Ga0155614, IMG submission 107271) | Gammaproteobacteria bacterium RIFCSPHIGHO2_12_FULL_42_10
TCTAACAGCGCTTTGTCACCAACTTGCTTCACATAAAAATCTTTAATTAAAACGATCGTATTACTGAACCGATCAATATCAGCATCAGTCGCCGTCGATTGTTGATTAGTAGTATCCGTTGCAGTCTTTTGGGTGATATCTTGATTTTTTGTGAGGGTTGCAGAGCTTACGCTAGATAAAAATAGAACAACGGTTGTTAAAACGGATACAATTTTCACTACGTCGACTGTTTTCATGTGAAGCCTCCTTCTTCTTATTTGTTCTCAGTATATCACAAACATGGAAAATGGGGGCGAGGTGGTTGAGGTGCTAAGGATGACGCAAGCGCAACAAACTCTCTCCCGTCATCTCGCGAGGCTGCGGCAAATGCATCAAATGCAATAGTGTAGGTGCAATATCAGCCAATCTACCCGCTGCTTGTGTTAAAACAGCACGATGGCCAACATAAATGAAAGGAACCGGGTCGCTGGTATGCGCGGTATGCGGCTGATTAGTGATTACATCAAACATACACTCAGCGTTTCCATGATCAGCCGTTATGATTGCTTCTCCGCCAATCTCTATTAAAGTGGATATTATTTTCTCTAAACAATGATCGATCGTTTCGATTGCCTGAACAGTAGCATCAAAGTTACCTGTGTGCCCTACCATGTCAGCATTTGCAAAATTACAGACAATAAAATCATATTGTGTGCTGTGCATGGCCTGAATCAATTGCTCGGCAATCGCAGGCGCGCTCATTTGCGGTGCTTCATCATAAGTGGCAACCTTTAAAGAAGGAATGAGGAGACGATCTTCCCCGGGTTCTGGCTCTTCAATACCGCCATTAAAGAAAAAGGTGACATGTGCATATTTTTCCGTCTCTGCGATGCGTAGCTGTCGTAATCCAAGCTCGCTTAAATAAGCGCCCAACAAATTTTTTAAAGAAGTGGGTGGAAAGGCAACTGAGGCTTTAAAACGACTATCATACTCTGTCAAACAAACGAATTGCGCTAATTGCGGCCATATTTTCCTCGTGAATCCATCAAAATGAGGGTCAGTCAAAGCCTGTGTCAACTCGCGTGCACGATCAGAACGAAAATTCATAAAAACCACGATATCGCCATCATCTATCGTCACAACCTGTTCTGTAGAATCTGCAACACAAGTTGCTTGCACAAATTCATCTGTTTCATTTCTTTCATAAGCCAACAACAATCCCTCCTCCGCACTACTTGTACGATAAGGAGCTTGCCCACTCACTAATAAATCGTAAGCCTTTTCGACACGTGAGAAACGCTTGTCACGATCCATCGCATAATAACGACCGATCAATGAGGCGATTCTTCCGCATTGCAATGATTGACAATGCGCTTCAAGCTTTTTGAGAGAAGCCAGCGCGCTTTTTGGTGGCGTATCACGTCCATCTAGAAACGGATGCAAATAAAGCGATGGAACACGCAGACGAGCAGCAAGCGATACAAAAGCATGTAGATGGTTTTCATGACTATGCACACCGCCACCTGACAATAATCCCATTACATGCAATTTTTTTTGTGTTTCAGCAGCGATTCGACAAGCATCCAACAAAACAGGATTTTCAAAGAATTCGCCCGTTTCTATTGCATGATCAATCCGAGTTAAATCTTGATGGACAACCCGTCCAGCACCCATATTAAGATGACCCACTTCAGAGTTCCCCATCTGCCCATCCGGCAACCCAACACAACGTCCAGAACCAGAAATCAATTGATGTGGATAAGTTTTCAATAAATGATCCCAGGTGGGCTTCCGCGCATGCGCGATAGCATTTGCCTCTATTGACTCACGATATCCCCAGCCATCTAGGATAATTAACATCATTGGACGCGGAAATGAAAAATGTTTGCTCATAAATACCTAAAATTAAAATAGAAAAAATTGTTATCTCAATCTGGGAACGTTACACTGTCAGTTAATCAATGTACTATAACCTGTCGTGGATCATTTTCTCAAAGCGAAAAAATATATGCGCAATGATAGCGGTAACCGAATAAGATATGTCGTAAGCGCTGTCCTGCTGTTCAACTTGTGCCTTCTAACCACCTGTCTTGCTGCATCCAGTAGCGTCGTTGCCACACCGAATAATACAAATGCACAGAGCATTACAGAAAAGCCCGGAACAAATAATGCTACCGATGTAACCAAAACAGCAAGTGATGCAAATTCCGTGCCGGATGATACAACCGATTTATCAGCATCCGATCCATTCTCAACAATGACACCCGTACAAGATTCTATGGAAGGCCTAAACCGGGCTACCTTCGCATTTAACGACAAATTCGACACCTATTTTTGGCGACCACTCGCTAATGGCTATAATCTTATCATGCCAAGACCACTCAATCGCGGCATCCATAACATTTTTACTAATATTCGCACTATCCCAACCATTGTAAATGATGCTCTGCAACTACATGCTTGCTCCATTTTACACGACACCTGGCGCTTCAGTATTAATACAACGCTTGGCATTGGCGGTATTTTTGATGTAGCGTCTGCCATGCAACTTGAACCTTACACAAATGACTTTGGGTTGACGCTAGTCAGATGGGGTTATACTAATTCTGATTATTTAGTCATCCCATTTTTTGGGTCATTCACAGTACGCGATGGTGTAGGATTTTTTCTGGATTATTTTGAGTTTTCCATTTATCCCTATCTCAATCCACCCTCTTTTAGATATGAAGTGTACACCTTGGGCGCATTAGATCGACGAGCGCATGAATTGCCTTTTCAATCACTCTTAGAAGAAGCTGCGTACGATAAATATCTCTTTATGCGCAATGCTTATTTTCAACATCGCGCCTATGAAATACAAACAAACAACGAACGTGATTGCACCTCAAGACACAGAGAAAATGCTATTTCACAAATAAACTACTTCGGACCATGACAGACACAGCTACCTTCATCACAACACTAGAAACGTCACTAACTAACCTTGCAAAACAGGCTGCGCAGTTAGCGCATGGCCTACAGAATATTGCCCCAGCTACAAAAACAGAGCAAGGCAATCTCTCAATTCATTATTTATCAACAAGCGCAACCAGTCTTAATGAATATGCAGCACAATGTCAGCAACTCCTAACCAAACGTACAGCGGAACACTTTCAAGGTTTACATGTTATTATTGATGGCGTCATCGCTCGAGATCAGGCATTACGCACGGAACATCAAATTGCCGATAAATTTCGTTTCATTCAGGATTGCTTACAGCGCGCTCAAAAGGACATCACGACATTGGTTGATCCTAATGCAAAACAAACCAAGCAAGCCGAAAAACCGACGGAAGATGAAGTTCCTGTCTACGTTTACTTATTTAATGCTCAAGGCGTGCAATTAGATACTTGGATAAAAATGCTATCACCAGGCACTTTTTACGATCACAGCATTAATCGTCCTATCTATCAAGAGGCAGCACATATTGAAGGATTTATCAAAAGAAAATCTGATCCAATGCAACATGCCTATCTTATCATTCGCGTTAATAAAAAAGATATTATCGAAACAAATGTGCGTAAAGATGCCTATGACTACCCGCTCATCAGGGTGAAAGAAGGATCGTTGTTATTCCGAAAACGCGTCTCCTTAACACATCATGGTCACACCTATCTCATTGGTGATGCGGGAGAATTGAAAGAGAAAACGTGATGACTCTCTTTGTATACCGCAAAGAGAGGCTTTATCCTCTTCCGCGAAAGGGTTTATTGGTAGGCGTTGATGCAGGTGTGGCAGCAGTCACCTGTGTGAGTTTCATTTTTTGAATATTACGTACAAAAGCACTATTGCCAAGCCATTGCTGTAATCGTCTGAATTCTGGTGACCGATGTTTTTCTAACTGGCCTTGCCGCGTCATATCTACTTGCTCAACACTATAATTCACGTCACCTGTTTTACGCTTTTGTTCAGCTGCAAAAATGGCTTTTGTAGCTGCCGTTTGCGCGGGGACTACTGCTTTACTGGCTGCCGCAAGTTTTCTCTGTAAGAATCCCTCTCGATGGGAGCGTTCCTGGCGAGCTTTCTGCTGAACTTTTTGTATGCGTTGGCCTTTTGTTAAAACTTGCTTCGTACGTTCTAATTGATTCGTTTCCACAACACGCTTATTTAACAGACGTTGATCTGCTTCAACTTGCGTTTTTAATTTTGCATCAATCTTTAATCCAGTTCGCGTGCCACTCACTTCACTCTCTGCTGCTGTGCTGCGCTGATCTTTCTGAGTGTTACGACAGGTCGCGCAAATATTGCCGTATGCCAAACCACCTTGATTGGATAACTGCAAAAAAGCAGACAATGGTTTTTGCAACCCACAAGTGCGACACACTTTCATTAACATAGTCTGTGAGGGAGTTTGGGTCATTTGATCGTCTTCATTATGATTGATTAGTTTCCAGACTCGCGCCTAGAGCTACTAGTCTCCAATGACGACAGTAATTGTAAGATATTTGCTCTAAAAAAGATACCGCGAGCGTTTGTCACTTAAATCACCTTGCATGGGATAATCATATTCGCTATTCTTTGATGTTTTCTTGGTTAGTCTACTAGCGGAGAGTTCATTATGACAAAAGGACCGTCATTACAAGATCCTTTCTTAAATGCGTTGCGCAAAGAAAAGATACCCGTCTCCATTTATTTGGTAAACGGTATTAAATTACAGGGTGTTGTAGAATCATTCGATCAATTTGTGGTGATCCTAAAAAATACAATCAGTCAAATGGTGTACAAACACGCAATCTCCACCATTGTGCCTTCACGCAATGTTGTAGCACCGTTTGAGTATCACGGTGCAAGCGATAAAATACACGATATAACAAGTAAAGCCGACATCGACTAGAGAACATAACATGGGGAAATTCATTGTCATTTTAGGTGCACAGTGGGGCGACGAAGGTAAAGGTAAAATTGTCGACTTCCTCATGCATCGAGCGTCTGCCGTTGTTCGCTTTCAAGGTGGGCACAATGCGGGACATACCTTAGTCATCAATGGGAAAAAAACCATTCTTAAATTAATTCCATCGGGTATTTTGCATCCCAATGCACAATGCTTGATTGGTAATGGTGTTGTTCTTTCACCCAATGCGTTATTGGAAGAAATAGCCATCTTAAAACAAAATGGCGTCTCCATCGAGAATCGCCTACATATCAGCGATGCTTGCACCCTCATTTTGCCTTACCATGTATCGCTTGATCGCGCACGGGAAGCTGCAAAAGGCGACAAAAAAATCGGCACAACGGGTCGCGGCATTGGCCCTGCTTATGAAGATAAAGTAGCGCGACGCGCTATTCGTTTTGGCGAGCTCTTTGATGAAAAAATATTACGCAATAAACTAGAAGACATTCTGCATTATCACAATTTCATTTTAACCCAATATCATCATGAAGAGCCCATTGCATTAGAGCCGCTGCTTGAAAACCTATTAAGCATAATCCCGCAATTAAAACCGATGCGAGCCGATGTTGCTTTATTGCTGGATGAATATCATCGCACAAACAAGAACGTCATATTCGAGGGAGCGCAAGGTACACTGCTTGATATTGATCATGGCACCTACCCCTATGTCACCTCCTCCAATACAACAGCAGGTGCTGCTGCCGTTGGCAGTGGTTTTGGTCCACGCTATTTAAATACCATTTTAGGCATCGCCAAAGCTTATACGACGCGTGTCGGTAGCGGCCCTTTCCCTACCGAACAAAACAATGAAGTGGGTCAGCACCTATCAAAACAAGGCAATGAGTTTGGCTCCGTCACTGGGCGTCCACGCAGGTGTGGCTACCTTGATCTTGTCTTACTGAAACGCGCTATTCAATTAAATAGTATTTCGGGGCTCTGTATAACCAAACTTGATGTATTAGACGGACTAAAAACAATCAAAGTCTGTACAAACTATCGTTTGCATGGCAAGGAATATCAAGCACCCCCTATAAACACAGAGGAATGGTCAGATATTGAACCCATTTACGAAGAGCTGGAAGGTTGGCAAGCGCCAACGGCACATTGCAGATCGTTTAACGAACTGCCTTTACAAGCGCAGCAATATTTATTGCGGGTAGAAGCGCTCGCCGGTGTCCCAATTGATATGATTTCAACGGGGTCTGAACGAGAAGATTCGATTATTTTGCGGGATCCGTTTGAGGGTTAGTTAAACGCTAATAATCATCAGAAATAGTATTGCCGAGGAGAGGACTTGAACCTCCACGGGGTTTCCCCCACAGGCACCTGAAGCCTGCGTGTCTGCCATTTCACCACCCCGGCAATTGTACCCATGCATTATGCCAGGATAATCAAGCCATGCAACTACGTGGTGTAGGCAAAACAACTGAAAAATATCTGGCACGGCTAAATATTTTCTCCGTTCAGGATTTACTGTTCCATTTACCATCACGCTATGAAGATCGAACAAAACGGCTGCCTATCCAAAAAATGAGGGCAGGTCATGTCGTTCTCATCGAAGGCGTGATTCAATCTGTCGAGACTCCACTCCATACTCGAACAAAATTACTATGCGAATTATCAGATGAAACGGGTGAAACGCATTTAAGATTTTTTCATCTGCCTTTATTTTTAAAAAAAGCACTCACTGTTGGTAATCGCTTACGCTGTTTTGGCATGGCACGACTTGGGCCCCACGGTATCGAAATCATTCATCCAGAATTTCAAGTGATTGCAAAAGGACAGTTTGTTCCCACAGAAACGCACTTAACAGCGATCTACCCAACCACGCAGGGACTAACACAAAACACGTTACGCAAACTGATTGCAGAAGCGCTTCAAAAAATACGGCAGGAAAATAATGCAAATGAGTTGCTACCCGCCCATCTTATTACCACCCATGCCATGCCTGCTTTTATCGATGCATTGCATTGTATTCATCAGCCACCCAGCCAAACCAACTGTCAGGACTTGTTAGAATACAAAACGGCATGGCAAAAAAGATTAATCTTTGAAGAACTACTTGCTCATCGAGTCAGCTTATTACATGCCAAACAACTTTTTCAAACGCACCCGAGTACGGCACTCACAGTGGATTCTGAATCCAATAATTTACTGACTGCTTTTCGGGAACAACTGCCTTTTTCATTAACCAATGCGCAGGAACGTGTTTGCCAGGAAATTGGACACGATCTTGCACAAAAAAATCCGATGCTACGCCTATTACAGGGCGATGTGGGCTCCGGTAAAACAGTGGTTGCAGCGCTTGCCATGCTTAGGGCAGTACAAAATAATCAACAAGCTGCCTTAATGGCACCTACCGAATTATTAGCTTCACAACATTATCAGGTTTTTAAACGTTGGCTCGAACCCTTCCAAATAGAAGTTGTCTTTTTATCTAGTGCTGTCAAAACAAAAGAACGCAAAGCAACACTAGCGGCCATTTCATCTAACCATGCAAAAGTCATCATAGGGACACATGCCTTATTTCAACAAGATGTGATATTTTCTAAACTCGCTCTCATCATTATTGATGAGCAACATCGATTTGGCGTTCATCAGCGCGCATTAATGCGTGAGAAAGGCTCGACAGATCATTTTCATCCACATCAACTGATCATGACTGCTACACCCATTCCGCGCACGCTTGCAATGAGTTTTTATGCCGATCTTGATTGCTCCATTATCGATGAGATGCCAGCGAGCAAGGCGACTATCTCAACCAATGTACTTGCAACAACGCGTCGTGATGAAGTCATCGCGCGCATCAAAGAAAACTGCCTGCAAGGCAAACAAGCTTATTGGGTCTGCCCCCTAATCGATGAATCTGAAGCAATCGATGCGAAAGCGGCTATTGCAGCTGCTGCAGAATTACAAGCCGCCTTTCCAACACTCCAAGTTGCGCTCATTCATGGTCGCCTCAAAGCTGCCGAAAAAGAGGCGGCCATGCAAGCTTTCCAACAAGGTCTCATTCATGTTTTAGTCGCAACGACCGTTATCGAGGTGGGAATCGATGTGCCTAATGCCAGCATCATGGTAATTGAAAACGCAGAACGTTTGGGACTTGCGCAATTACATCAATTGCGCGGACGCATTGGCCGTGGAACAATTGCAAGTCACTGCATTTTGTTATATCAACCGCCATTATCAGAAATCTCAACAGCACGCCTTGGTGTGATGCGTGAAACAAATGATGGTTTCAAAATTGCAGAACGTGATCTTGCTTTGCGCGGCCCTGGCGAAGTGCTTGGCGAACGACAAACAGGCACGCTGGGATGGCGAGTCGCTGATCTCATGCGTGATCATCATCTACTGGAAGATGTTAAAAAAAGTGCGGGGTACGTGGTGCATAACCATCCGGAGCTGATTGCCCCGCTTATCAGACGATGGATAACGCACTCAGAAATACAGGTTAATCCTGATTTGTAGCTTGCTCTACGCAGCTAAATTATCATATAAGAGTTTTTCTTGATATTTTTATCAAATGATACTATTATCGATAATAAGAGGTAGAACAATACAAAGTAGGTAACTGTATGCATGCATTACCAAAACGACTCCCAGCTTCCCCAGAAATTAATCAGGATACCGTAGCACTTAAAGCATTTTTCGGTATTGCGTGTAAATGGCAATTAAGTACTGAGCAAGAACGTCGATTACTCGGCGTTGCCCCTGCAACCTTTTACCGATGGAAAAAAAAGAGGACAGGCTCACTGAGTCAAGATACGCTAGAAAGAATCTCTTACATACTCGGCATCTACAAAAATTTAAGAATATTATTGCCCACCGAAGACGCAGCGCATGCATGGATTAAAAAACCCAATCAAGCGCCTCTGTTTGGCGGAAAAAGCGCATTAGATAAACTACTGGTAGGACGCGTGATTGATCTAGCCGATGTACGTCGATACTTAGATGCTGAGCGTGGATAATCACCTCTATGTATCCTCGTTTAGTTCATTTAGATGGCCAGAAACAATTTAGAATTATTCCATCTGTTTATCCCCCCATTAATCCGTTTGAAACGATTGTTGACCCATCAGAAATGGAAGCGCTTTGGAAAATTGAAAGTTTAACAAACGAAAGATTGCGTCAAGAAATGGGCGATATTACTTTAGTGCCAGCGGAAGATTGCATTCACGGTCCTGGTTCATCTGTTGTGATGGCAGCGTTTACGCATTTATCTAAACCCACGCGATTTTCGGATGGTAGTTACGGTATTTACTATGCGGGACTTTCCAAAACAACCGCGATCATAGAAACAATTTACCATCGAGAACAATTTTTGCAAGCAACCAATGAAAAGCCTGGCGAATTAACGATGCGTCTTTATGAAGGAAAGATTATGAAGCCATTGCATGATATTAGAGGTGCGAAATTTTCAGCATTGCATCATCCTAGTTATTACGTGGGATCACAGAAATTTGGTCGGCAATTACGCAGTCAGAACTCGTGGGGTCTGCTTTATAATAGCGTCAGAGACGAAGACGGTCATTGTATCGCGATATTTAGACCGCCTGCGATTTCCATTCCTAAACAAACTTTACACTTAAAATATATATGGGATGGGCAACGCATCACAGAAGTGCTGGGTACGCAATCTATTTTGTCCCTTTAAGAGGTTCATCTGTCCTCTCTAAATAGTCTATCAAATAGGTCGCGCCTCTCATGCGCTGATCTGGAAAGTATTAAAAATAATCAAAACAATTTTACTGTCACTTCCAACAGCTGGCCTTTATTTTCTTGTCATTGCAAGACACTACCATTTTAAAACGGGCAACGCCTTGGCATTTTGGCAAACGCCTCGAGAACGGCTGGCATGGCGCATGAAACCCGCGCAGAAATTGATAGGACGTGCATGAGGCGATATGTGGCGTAGAGTGAGGGTTATACCAGACCCCGCAACAAGTGCGGGGTGACAGGATAGTTTTATTGCCTGCGGGGTCCAACCAAAAAAAATCCCGCGATATTAAGTCGCGGGATTGATTGTTACAAATGCTAACAGTTTGGTTTAAACAAATTTGTAAACTAAGCCCAAATTGAACACATCAGAGGAGATATGTCCGGTTTGTGAGGTGCCAGAGTACTGGGAGTACAAGTACTCGCCGCGCAGATCCCAGTTCCTATCTAAAGAAACTTGAGCACCAGGGCCTACTTGCCATGCCCACTTGGAGGTGTTGCTAAGCTGTGCACCATTGAAGTTGGTATCAATACCGCCCAAACGCACATAACCGAGCACATGGTCAGTAACCATGTAACCAGGTAATACGCTGAGTCCCCAACCCCAGTTGGATTTAACACTGGCACCACTCCATGCTGGCAGATCTTTTGAATTGCCGGTCCAAATTCCAAATACTTCACCACCGATATAAAACTCAGGGGCTGCCATGTAACCATAGCCAACTGAAGCATTAAGATCCACACCTCTAAACACAGCTGGTAAGCCGGAATAGTTATTTCTGCTGCCTACACTTAGACCAATGTAAGGGCCGAACATATCAGAAGCAACTTGGCAAGGTGCGGAATCTTTCATCATGCCTTCACCTTTAAAGTCGTTCTTATCTTTGTAACCAGCAAACCCAACGCTAGTACTAATTGCTAACACCGCAGCTGCAATCGATAGCTTCTTAAGCATATTTTTCTCCTAATTAAAATCCATTTTACACAGTAATTATTATGCGTCGCACTAGAATACTAAAAATGCTCTTTCAAAACATGCTTAAGAAGCATGCTATGATCGCTCAACGCATCTCATTTCATCTCTTCTATTGTCCGGTACGACAGGAGATACTATGACCCATCGTTCTCAACCGATAGCGGAGACTACCTATTGTTATACAACATCTGTGCGTCTCGTGCAATATCAGGTATTATAAGCCTCTTCGTTGGTACTGATACTTACTCAAAACAATATAACACCTATGACTACTCTCAATGAAACATTGGCAATTTTATGTCGCGGCACAGAAGAAATTTTAACGGAAGACGCGCTTATCGAAAAATTAAAAGAACAAAGACCATTGCGTATCAAGGCAGGATTTGATCCCACCGCACCCGACATTCATTTGGGACATCTTGTTCTTTTAAACAAAATGCGTCAACTACAAGAACTAGATCATGACATTTTATTTTTAATTGGTGATTTTACGGGCAGAATTGGCGATCCATCGCTCAAAAATGAAACACGACCACCCCTTTCTGAAGCACAAGTGAAAGCCAATGCAGATACTTATGCAAAACAAGTTTTTAAAGTCTTAGATCCGAAAAAAACAACGGTCCTCTTTAATTCTGAGTGGTTAAATAAATTAAGCCCAGCTGATTTTGTCAAACTCGCTTCAAGCTATACCGTCGCTCGCATGCTGGAGCGAGATGATTTTCATAAGCGTTATACTTCCGGCCAATCCATTGCTATTCATGAGTTCTTATATCCATTACTGCAGGGCTATGATTCTGTCGCAATGAAAGCAGATATTGAACTCGGCGGCACAGATCAAAAATTTAACTTACTCATTGGACGAGAACTACAAAAACATTATGGCGAAGCACAACAAGTTGTCATCACGCTCCCTCTGTTAGTGGGATTAGACGGCATTAAAAAAATGTCTAAATCACTTGGCAACTATATTGGCATTGATGAACCAGCCGACTCAATGTTTGGCAAAATAATGTCCATTTCAGATGAAACGATGTGGCGTTATTTTGAATTAATCAGCTCACGTACAATGGACGAAATTCAAACATTGCGCCAGCGCGCAACGGACGGCATGAATCCGCGAGATATCAAATTTCTTTTAGCTGAAGAAATCATCACGCGCTTTCATACTGAAGAGGCCGCACACGCCGCACGCGACCATTTTGTAGCGCAGTTCCAAAAAGGCGAGATCCCGGAAGATCTAGAAGAAACTAGCATCATTATAGGCGATGGTCATCTGATTGGACATATTCTCAAAGAAGCGGGCCTTGTAGAAGGCACATCTGAAGCGATGAGACTCATTCAGCAAGGCGCAGTACGCATGGACGGAGAGCGTATATTAGATAATCGTCTACGACTTACTAATAAAAAAACCGTTATTTTTCAAGTTGGTAAGAGACGATTTGCCAAAGTAAATTTGATTTAGCTCAAACTTGCTATAATAAAGACAATAGCGTCTTAATTAGCAACAAGGGGAATGCTATGCATCTATATGACCGACAAAACGATAACAATCCTTCTCAAGCGACATTATCACCTACCATCATTCGAAAAATTGTCGATCCAAAAGATCCAGCAGATCTTCTGTTAGCACTTAAAACGCCAGAATCACCTCTTTTTAAACAGCTACTCACGATGCTGGTGAAACACCGTCATGAAAAAGACGAGATGTTAGAAGCGCTGATCAGGTTTGGCTTAATCGAAGCGCATGAGCGTAAAAATGAAGAGATACAAAAACTCATCGACGAAATGAAAGCAATAGAGAAAAATGAACAACAAATACGAGCATATTACCAAGCACTATGCGATGACCATCCAAAATCACTTGTCAATGTCGACTACCACGAGCTGAAAACCAATATCGGAGAACGAGAAGAAATCATTGCGGCACTACGTGGTGCGATAGCTACAGCGCAAACACAATTGCAACAAACGCAACAAGCCATTTTGCAAAATACAGCGCAATGGCAACAAATACAACAAACCACTCAACAAACACTAAACGCCTGGTTAACAGCGCCCGAACAACAAACGCTACAATTTGCAACACCTGCGGGAAACGTGCCGATCACAAGCGCACAAGGCAGACAATTTGCGCTCGCTTATTGTGGAGCCGATTCAACATCATCTTCTCCCGCCACTCTCTGCCGCCAACTCGCACAGTCACATGCAGACTATCAGGATGAGCACCAATCAGTTCATAAGCTGCCTATGCCTGAGCCTAAAATTATTGCGGGGCAGATAGGTATAAACGATGCAATCAAGGCGATATCTGCATCAGTCGACGAGCCCGCTGACAAATCTGAACCTTTCAACTTCGGCAGCGCTTTACTGGCTGTTATAAAAGCACGAAAAAAGTTTATGCAAAAACTGGACAAGATACCTAATCAACAGCCAGACAAAGTACAGATCATTTCAGCGGTGTCCGAGCTCGCCAAAGATGAAGTCAGCACCAAACGAGAGTTGAAACAACTCGAACTGAAATTAAAGACAGAAGAAACGCTTGCCGAACAGGCTAATGTCGCTTTGAAAGCACAAGATCGACTGAGGCCAGGACACACAATGGGTTAACTTATGCAACCAAGCAATGTAGTTTTTCGATGACAGGCACATTGTTTTTAACAGAAAGCTCACCCGCAACGGTGATCTTCTGGTTTGCATGCAAGTCGACCTGACAAGAAGGATCGATTGGCTGGAAATACAGACGCTTATCTGCAAGATCCGCGATGACGATCTTTTTAATATTATTCATATCGATAGGTGCCATCGAAAATACCCGATGACTCTCTGTCGCATGCAAACTTAAACAACCAATGCCATATAGGCAAATGAAATATCGATTTGCCTTGATTGGATCGGTGATCTTCAGGCTAAGATCAATCTGACCGCCTGCTATTGCGATGGTTGATGTCATTAATAATAAAAAACTGAGGATAAATTTTTTCATGGCCGGATTGTAGCATCCATAGCAAATCATTTGCAATTTCAACTGCTTAAAAAGAACCCATACTAGTTCGACAAACACCGCCGAGGCTCCCGAAAATTATCATTGCATAAAATGCACAATTGAAATACTATTGCGATAAATTAATGCAATTTCAATGGAATGTCTCTCATGAACAATAGAACGTTGCCCGCAAGAATACGGACTGCCAAACGGAATATATGCAACCAAGCGTTATCTCAAGAAAAGCGTTTACAACAACTGACTGACATCATCTGCAGACTAGCTTCAACGCATAATCGTCAAGAAGAAACTGAAGCAAGCGTCATCCAAACAATCGATGCGATTGTTCAAGCAGCGCTAGACAGTGGTATTGATCTCACATCTGTTCAGGTATCCCTCAATCAGACTTGTGATGACTGGTGGCTTGGCAGAAGCATGATTGCTGATTCATCAGTGGGACCGCTGACACCCCTCATGGCAGCTGCCAAAGAAGGCAATCGAGCAATAGCAGCGCATCTCATCAAAAGATATAGCGTACAAGTTAATAATACCTACTATCGTTTTTGGAATCACAGCGATTGGCACGCACTACGTTGCGCTATTTTGTTTGGAAAAAGCGGAGAATTGATCGCATACCTTTCCTCATGTGTCATTCAACAACACATTGATCCTCGTGCAATCGTCGACATTCGCACGCTAGATTTAACGCAATCTTTTCCAGCGAAAAAAGCGATCTTGCTGATACAAGCACTGAAGCAAGATGCCATCATTCTAAAATTGATCTTGCCTTTGCAATTACGCACTGCAGACATACCCTTATTGATCGAAGCATTGTCAATCAATCAAACACTCAGATTTTTAAAAATCAGTGCGATACCTGGACAATCTAATACACCCAGCGATGATTTTATGCAATTTCTAAAAGAAGTCTTTAAAAAGAACCGATCATTGTTACAAATCGATCTGAGAGATTGTAATTTGCAAGGTTGCAATACAATTGGTCTCACACCTCTATTCCAAGACAAAGAAAACACCACTATCCAATCAATCCTTTTTAACAATCGCACATTACGTGATTTCACGGTGCACGATAAAGCGCATCTTCCGCATAAACCCATAGATGAACAAGCGCTTTTGGCGCCGCCCACGCTGCGTGGCAGTATTGATTCATTGAAAGCGCTATTGCCTAGTCACTCAGATAGGATCCATGCCGCACCTATTAACGCTCAGATCACACAACAATTAGAACAAGAGATTGTAGATTTCCTAGAAACAACTGCGAGTGAAATAGCGGCCTGCGATAGCAGTTTTAGTCTTGCAGAGTCGTTTGCAAAACAAGCTAGTTATCTCACAAAGTTAGATCAAGCATTAACAAAAGTTTATTCCACTCACAAGGTCAATGATTGGCCGAATGATCAACAAGCACCTTGGGTTAGTTTAACAGAAAAGACAGCTTCTCTTATCGCAGCAACTAATCAACATTTAGAGAAAATATATATTTTACCTAAAGATGAAAAGATTATTGATCCCAAACAAGCAGCCATTAGAATCGTCAAAAAATCTTTTGAGAGACTGCTGGGTAATCTGTATACAGCTGCTGCCGCTATTATTAGCGGTGAGATTGCTCCTCATAAGAAGAGTAAAACAGAGCATGTCGCAGAGGCAACAGTCGCGCTATTGTCAATCGCCCCACCTGCTGCTGTCATTTTCCATTTGATAGATGCAATTGAAGCAGTGCCTCATATCCTCGAGGCCTTTAAAGAAATATCACATATCATCAATCATGCCACAGAAGG
>Ga0155614_114_pt1 | contig 15346 bp, 10 predicted proteins | sample RifCSPhighO2_12_FD_107271 | JGI IMG/M metagenome (GOLD analysis project Ga0155614, IMG submission 107271) | Gammaproteobacteria bacterium RIFCSPHIGHO2_12_FULL_42_10
AAACCGAGCGGATCTTGACCGCATTCGCTAAAAATAAGTGTAGTATTGGTGCGTAACATACATAGTATTAAAGTATCGTTAATAATTTGATTAAAATTAACACAATTAAACTTTTTTTGCAATGATTTTGTTACACTCGTTGCGCGATATGATGAAATATCCGGGCTAGCGCCCCTTCTCATCTTCAGCAAATGGGTGTTGCTTTACAACCACATCAATTGCTTTTAATGCCACGAGCAAATCACGCAATGCATGAAGCGGCCACATGTTAGGACCATCTGAGGGTGCTTGATCGGGATTGGGATGTGTTTCCATGAAAAGGCCTGCGATGCCTACAGCCATTGCAGCGCGTGCTAGCACAGGCACAAATTGTCTTTGACCTGACGAAGTGCTCCCTCCCCCGCCTGGTAATTGCACAGAATGGGTTGCATCAAATACAACGGGGCATTTTGTTTCGCGCATCACAACAAGCGAACGCATATCTGAAATTAAATTATTGTAGCCAAATGACGTACCGCGCTCACAAACCATGATGTGCTGATTACCTGTCTCACGTGCTTTTTCAACCACATGCTTCATTTCCCAAGGCGAGAGAAACTGACCTTTCTTAAGATTAACGGGAATGCCTGGTTGCGCGACCCGATGAATAAAATCCGTTTGCCTGCATAAAAACGCAGGTGTCTGCATCACATCAACCACACTCGCAACTTCTTCAATCGGCGTTTGCTCATGAACATCCGTTAAAACAGGTACGCCTATTTTTTGCTTGACGACTTCTAAGATTTTTAAACCTTTCTCTAAACCAAGGCCACGAAAGCTGCTACCTGAGGTTCGATTTGCTTTATCGTAAGAGGATTTATAAATAAAAGGAATCGCTAAGGCTGTTGTTATTTCTTTTAATGCACCTGCTGTATCAATTGCAAATTGTTCACTCTCGATAACACAAGGACCTGCAATCAAAAAAAATGGTCTTCCAATACCCACATCGAACCCACATAATTTCATTTTGCAACTTCCCCGCAAGCAGTCACTTTATGTTGATGATACATGCGGGCAGCACGAATAAAATGTGCAAATAAAGGGTGTCCATCTCGCGGTGTGGATGTAAACTCAGGATGAAATTGACACCCCACAAACCAAAGATGCGAAGGTAATTCAATTAACTCAACCAAATGTCCGCCTACTGACCAACCTGATACTTTTAATCCAGCTTTTTCAAGGTCAGGCAACAGATGATTATTCACTTCATATCGATGACGGTGGCGTTCTATAATCGTTTCTTTGTTATATATTTGACGCACTAAACTACCTGCAACCAACTGACAGTGTTGTCCGCCCAAACGCATTGTCCCGCCAATATCTGAGCGTTCATCACGTAATTCACGCTCACCCATTTGATTGATCCACTCAGCCACCAATGCAATCACAGGATGAGTCGTTTGTGGATTAAATTCTGTGCTATTTGCATCTTGCATATGCGCAATATGTCTTGCATATTCAATCACTGCGATCTGCATTCCTAAGCAAATACCTAAATAGGGTACATTCTTTTCTCGAGCATATTGCGCAGCCTTGATTTTGCCTTCTATGCCACGCTTACCAAAACCGCCTGGCACTAAAATAGCATCTACACCCGCAAGTAAAATTTCCGCTTTCTGTTCTTCCAAAATTTCAGCGTCAATATATTCAATATGAATGCGCGTGCGCGTTTGAATACCCGCATGTTGTAATGCTTCTGAAAGCGATTTAAAGGAGTCAGTTAAATCCGTATACTTGCCAACCATCGCAATCGTCACTGCGCCATCAGGATGTCGATAAGCTTCCACTACTTTTTCCCATTCAGTCAGGTCAGCGGGTTTTGTAGACAAACCGAAATGATGTATGACAATGCCATCTAGTCCCTGATCATGCAGCGCCATGGGTAATTGGTAAATAAAATCGACATCTACGATTGGAATCACGGCCTCTTTTTCAACATTAGTAAAGAGAGCAATCTTTGAGCGAGCATGATCTGAGATCGGACGATCGCTGCGACATAATAAAATATCAGGTTGAATACCAATTGAACGTAATTCTTTCACTGAATGCTGAGTGGGTTTTGTTTTTACTTCACCTGCTGTGGTCAGATAGGGCAATAATGTTAGATGAATAAATAACGTATTTTGACGACCCAACTCCATACGCATTTGTCTAATCGCTTCTAAGAAAGGTAACGACTCAATATCGCCGACTGTTCCACCAATTTCTATTAATGCAACATCAACCGTCCCCGAACCTTCTATAATGGCACGTTTGATTTCATCTGTGACATGTGGAATAACCTGTACTGTCCCACCCAAATAGTCGCCTTTACGCTCTTTTCGTATCACATTGGCATAAACACGACCTGTCGTAAAATTGTTTGCTTTAGACATCTTAACGCGCACATAACGCTCATAATGACCTAAATCAAGGTCTGTTTCTGCGCCATCTTCCGTTACAAAAACTTCGCCATGTTGGAGGGGATTCATTGTCCCTGGATCAACATTGATGTAGGGATCTAATTTTAGAAGCGTCACAGCTAAACCACGCGCTTCAAGAATGGCGGCCAGAGAAGCAGCGGCCACACCCTTACCGAGAGAAGAGACAACCCCGCCTGTAATAAAAATATATTGCGTCATGGACAGGATGATAACATCTCTCTCTAATGACAAACAATATAAAACCTGCTAGTCTTTTACTGGTTCACCTTACACACTGCAACGATGGATATCTACCGTCGTTATACCCCGTTATGTTTTTGAATGGGGGCGGAGATGACAGCTAACTTACAAGGAGACCCAACATGTGTATGCGCATTTTTGTAACAGCCATTGTCCTGATTGCCTTAACAATAGGCGTCCTGGCAGTTGTTTTGCCACGAGATATGTTAATTCGTTTAATTATGTTCCGTGATTTCTTTGATATGACGCTGCCCATTCTTGCATTTGGCGCACTAATGAAATACCTGTGCACACGTTCTGGACACCACCATCATTGCAAAATGGATGAGCACAAATAATTTATACCGCACAGTCAAGCCTCTATTCAATTTCTTGTAATCCGGACTGGTTCTAAATAAGGCTCCTGCCCAACCTCATTTGCTTTTACTAAATATTTTTCATCCAATCCATAACCAAGCACGCCAATACATTGACCGTTCAAAAAAAATATCGGCGTGCGATCTCGTTCCCACGGCGGAATGCCCCACTCTTGAAAAAGATTTTTTAACGTGCGATGTCCGCGATTTTTTAAATATAATTTCTCTCCGCCTTGTCGAAAACGAATTTGAACACGATCAATGGCTAAAGCAAAGCCTTTGCCAAGGCTGGCTCGTATTAACAACCTGCCAACACCCTGTATCCACAAAGGTTCTTTTAAATACCACTCACTATCTTTCAATGAATTAGATCTATCAGATGCTGGCAGGACATAAAGATCATCGCGATAGCGACGTATCACTACACCGCGCCAACATAATACTGGATTACGATCACCTCTTGCGCGCAATATTTCACGCTGTATGACTTCAAGTTTCTTTGCATCAGGTACCTGCAATCCGAGTGAATGAATAAATGAGCGCAAAATCAGCCGTTCTGTTGCATCATCCAACATTAATATTCTGCTGACTGAAAGTGTCTCTGGCAGAGATCCTTTTACCGTGTTCAACAATGAAGATGCAAATGAATTTAATAATGCGTCTGTTTCTGCACAATGTGCAGCGGAACGAACAATGGTAGACAAGCTGCCTTTAGTATAAGCAATTAATTTCGGCATGATCTCATGACGAACAAAATTACGCACAAATCGTTGATCAAGATTCGACGGATCTTCAATCCACTTTAAATGATGAGAGATTGCATATTGGTGTAATACGTCACGCGAAAGATGCAGCAAAGGTCTTGCATGCTGACCAGAACCAAATGATTTAATGAATGGCATGGCTGCTAACCCTTTAGGACCTGCACCACGCAATAATTGTATTAAGACTGTTTCTGCTTGATCATTCTGATGATGTGCTGTCAAGAGTATATCATCTTTAGCAAGCAAATTAACAAAAACAGCATAGCGTTTTTCTCGTGCTAACGCTTCTATGCTCTCCCCTGCTGTTAAATCAAGATCAATATTTTTTATCGTCAATGGAATGTTTAAATTGTCACACACTAATTGGCAATGCTCACCCCAACGCGATGCATCGGGATGTAGTTGATGATTAATATAAATAGCACGCAACGAAATCAGGTGAGTTGAGCGCAACATACTGGCAAGCGACAATAAAACATGTGAATCCATACCGCCACTGTAGGCTATCCAATAAGTATACGCATTGCCATATTGCTCGAAAAAACGTTTTAATGTGTTAAGCGGCACGTTATTCTCACTTACGCACTCACACCATAGGACATCAATCGTTTATAACGTTCATTTAATAACGTATTCATTGACAGTGATTGCAACTGATGTAATTGCTGGAGAAGGATTGCTTTGAGTGTTTGCGCAACAACATCATAATCACGATGTGCGCCACCTAAAGGCTCAGGCACAATGCCATCGATCAATTTAAGCTTCATAATGCGATCAGCTGTTAAATGCATTGCTTCTGCTGCATCTTTCGCTTTTTCTGCACTTTTCCACAAAATGGAAGCACACCCCTCTGGAGAAATCACGGAGTAAATAGCGTATTGCAACATCAAAACACGATCACCCACGCCAATTGCAAGCGCGCCACCCGATCCGCCTTCTCCAATAACAGTACAGATAACGGGTGTTTTTAAGCGAGATAATTCAAATAAATTACGCGCAATCGCTTCACTCTGATTGCGCTCCTCAGCACCAATCCCAGGATAAGCACCTGGGGTATCAATTAACGTAATAATAGGCAACTTAAAACGTTCGGCTAATTTCATCATACGCAATGCTTTACGATAATCCTCAGGGTGAGGCATACCAAAATTTCGTTCAATTTTCTCATTGGTTTTCCGGCCTTTCTCATGTCCTATTACCACAACAGGTATATTATCTAACCGAGCAAGCCCTGTTATAATAGAAGACCCTGCTGATGTCATGCGATCGCCAAATAACTCATCAAATTCAGTAAAAATACGTGTGATATAGTCCATCGTGTGTGGACGCGCTGGATGACGCGCTAATTGCGTTACCTGCCAAGGAGTTAGCTTGCCAAATATATCCCGAATTAAACGATGAGATTTCGTTTCAAGACGGCCAATTTCCTCACTCAAATTGATGTCGGTATCGGTATTGACCATACGTAATTCATCAATTTTTGCCTCAAGCTCGGCAATGGGTTGTTCAAAATCTAAAAATTGGGTATTCATCTTAATATGCCTTTTATAAGGTTCTGTTCATATTTTAAACATATTTATGAGGCTGTCAATGCTAAATGTAGGGGTGACAGTGTGAAAAATTCATGACACACTAACGCATTACGGAATTGCCACACATGCAGCAAAACTTCATTCATTTGCGTTTGCACACCGAATATTCTTTGCAAGATGGGTTATTAACCATTCCCTCATTACTTAAAAAAGCACACAGTGTTGGAATGCCTGCTATAGCCATTACCGATTTAGGTAATTTATATGGCACCATTAAATTTTATCAAGCTGCTATTGCTACCGGTATTAAACCGATTATCGGGATAGATTGTTTAATACGAGATCAAATAACCCAATCAGCTTCACGATGTACCCTGCTCTGCCAAACACATCCAGGTTACCGCAATCTACTTCAGTTAATTTCGCAAAGCTTTTTGGAAGGCGAACGAATCAATAACATTCCTATCCTGGAACGCGCTTGGCTCAAAAAATACAATCACGGCTTACTCATGCTTTCTGGTGCTGAAGAGGGCGATATAGGTCAAGCTATCTTAAATCACCGCCTCGAACAAGCAAAAAAATATTTAGAAGAATGGCAATCACTTTTTCCAAATCGTTTTTATATTGAAATGCGTCGAATTGGCAAAACAACAGAATCAGCATACATTCCTGCCGCAGTAGAATTAGCAAATGCCTACTCCATTCCAATCGTTGCAACGAACGATATTCGATTTATGGAACGTAACGATTTTGAAGCACATGAAGCGCGTGTTTGCATTCAAGAGGGCGTTGTTTTAAATGATCCAAATCGCTCTCATCGCTACACCGAGCAACAGTATTTTCGCACACCGGAAGACATGCAAACCTTATTTGCAGATTTGCCTGAGGCTTTAGAAAATACAATTGAAATTGCAAAGCGATGCAACGTATTCCTAGAATTGGGAAAAAACCAACTACCGCATTTCACAGTGCCTGAGAACTATACAGCAGATAGCTACCTCTCTGAAGCAGCAAACAGAGGCCTGAATGAACGTTTATTTTTTTTATACGATAAAACTGCACCCACATTTGAAAATATTCGCCGTGTTTATGATGCACGACTATCACGCGAGCTAGATGTAATCAATACAATGGGATTTGCAGGTTATTTTCTAATCGTTGCTGATTTTACACGCTGGGCAAAGGAACATGATATTCCGGTAGGGCCTGGACGTGGCTCAGGTCCTGGCTCACTCGTCGCCTATGCGCTCAGTATCACCGATTTTGATCCACTCGCTTTTGATTTACTTTTCGAGCGTTTTTTAAATCCAGAGCGTGTTTCATTACCAGATTTTGATATCGATTTTTGCATCGAAGGCCGTGATCGCGTCATTGAGTATGTTATGGAAAGACATGGACATGAATGTGTGTCACAAATTATGACTTATGGCACCATGGCTGCAAAAGCTGTTGTGCGTGATGTCGGACGTGTTTTAGCATTGCCTTATGGTTTTGTTGATAAGATTGCAAAACTTATTCCATTTGAATTAGGTATGACACTCGATCTTGCGCTTTCACAAGAGCCACTCTTGCGTGAGCGTTATGAGCAAGAAGAAGAAGTGCGTACATTGATCGATCTTGCGCGCAAATTAGAGGGCATAGCACGTAATGTTGGAAAACATGCAGGTGGTATCGTTATCGCACCTGGACCATTAACTCATTTCTTACCGCTCTACTGTGAAACAAATGATGCAGCGCATCCTGTCACACAATTTGACAAAGATGATGTAGAGGCAGTCGGCTTAATCAAATTTGACTTCTTGGGGCTGACGACACTTACCATTATTCATCAAGCACTGCTTGTCATTAATGCAACTCGAAAAATAAATCAAGAATCGCCCATCGATATTAGCCGTATCTCATTACAAGATGCAGAAACATTTTCCTTACTCAAAAACCGCCATTCTACCGCTGTTTTTCAATTAGAATCGCATGGGATGCAAGAACTGATTAAACGCTTAAAGCCAGATTGTTTTGAAGACCTCATTGCACTCGTTGCGCTCTTTCGACCGGGTCCTTTGCAATCTGGCATGGTAGATGATTTCGTTAATCGTAAGCATGGTCGCTCACAAGTCTTCTACCCCCATCCAAAGCTCGAACCTATTTTAAGACCCACCTATGGCGTTATTTTATATCAAGAACAAGTCATGCAAATTGCGCAGGTCTTGGCGGGTTACACACTGGGTGCGGCAGATATACTACGTCGCGCAATGGGTAAGAAAAAAGCGGAAGAGATGGCCAATCAGCGTGAAAGTTTTTGTCAAGGCGCTATTAAAAATGGTGTTGGAAAAGAAACGGCCACGCATATTTTCGATTTAATGGAAAAATTTGCTGGTTACGGCTTCAATAAATCGCATTCCGCCGCTTATGCATTAATTGCCTACCAAACGGCTTGGCTAAAAGCGCATTATCCAACCGAATTTATGGCCGCTGTTTTATCTGCCGATATGGATAAAACAGAAAAAGTACTTTATTACCTCAAGGAATGTCGATCGTTAGAGTTAACTATTTTGCCACCCGATATCAATCATAGTGTTTACCGCTTTCAAGCGCTAAACAATAAAACGATTTGTTATGGATTAGGCGCCATTAAAGGCATTGGACAAACAGCGGTTGATAATATTGCGATGGTGCGAGAAAAAGAGGGACCATTTAAAAATTTATTTGATTTCTGTAAACGCATTGATTTACACAAAAACAACCGACGAACGCTTGAAGCGCTGATTAAATCAGGCTCGCTCGATACAATTGATTCTAATCGCGCTCAATTAAAAGCTTCACTCAATCATGCGTTATCACATGCAGAACAAACATTGCACGATCAGACGAGTGGGCAGCAAGATTTATTAGCAGCATGCGAACCAACACATTCTGCACCAACAATCATCACAGCTCCCTGGACGGATGCAGTGCGCTTACAAGGAGAAAAAGAAACATTAGGTTTTTATTTGTCCGGACATCCCGTTAATGCGTATCTTGATGAGCTTTTACAATTTGTAACTTGTCGCCTCAATGCGCTAGACCATATCATTCATAAATCAGCACGTCTTGCAGGCATTGTCACCCATATTCGCATAAAACAAACAAAACGTGGTGACCGGATTGCTATCTTTGCATTAGATGATGGTGAAAGCTCAATTGAGGTTGTGTGTTTTTCAGAGCCATTTCAAAAATTTCGATCGCTGATTGTCGAAGACAAACTGCTTGTTATTGAAGGTGAATGTAAATTAGATGAATTTAGCAATCAACCACGCATCACAGCCCGCATAATTTATTCATTAGAAGAAGCGCGTAGTCAATTTGCAAAATCACTCATGATTACACTTAATGATGAACCACAAAGAGAGATGTCGTCTTTTCAATCATTGCTCACGCCTTATTTAGGTGGTTCTTGTTTGGTGCAATTTAATTTTTTACAGGCGGGTCTTAGGGCAAGCATTAAACTAGATAAAAAATGGTCTATTAAGCCGCTAGATGCGTTGCTTGCAATGCTAAGAGAAGAGATGCAGGTTGAGGTGATGTATTAGGGCGTGTTGCGTGCTATAATTGACTAAGCTATAACCATAATACATAACGACAAGAGGCACCCCATGCCCACAACAACTGACGCATCTATTTACCAACAACTACGTCAAGCAATCGATCAAGGCGATGAAGCCGCCATTCAAACGATTTTCGATGCACATCCTGCGCTCAATTGGAATGCGATCACGCAAAATGGCCTCTCAGCGCTCTGGTTTGCATTGACACCACCAAAAGGGCAGCCGGTCAATACGAGCATCGTTCGAAAGCTATTGAATTTACGAAGAGGGGATGGTCAATATATGATTAATCCCGATCAGATGTATGCAGGGCTTAGGGCGGATTATTATGTGCGATATTTTTCTCCGACGGGCATAGCAATAAATGAGCTAACACGCTTGATTAACGCTGCCCAGTCCCACCAACAACACACCCTCCCTGACGCCCCAGAAAACGTTCTCGTAGGAGATGCCCATGGTGCAAGCCACCCCATGGTCTTGCGTGCCAGTGACGCTAGTTTAAGGCGTCTTTATGAACGATATGCCGAACAACATGATGGCAAACAATGTGATGTTGATGGAATGCTTCAAGCTATCCAAGCCTTTCTTAAGACCACTCAGTTTAAAGAAGCCTTCCCCCAGCGAGCAAGGGAACAAGACCCGATTGAGGCAGCCTTAGAACGTATTACATCAAATACTGATCAACGAATGGGGATGGATGCCGCAGAAGGTCCTACGACCCTAAAAGAAGCACTTGCTTTAGTATGGACTGCCACACAAGAGAAAGATCTGGATCCTGAGATTTCATTCCATCGCAAGCGAGCCATTCTAACTGCCTTACTAGACGCGCAAACCGCTTATGGTTATGGCAATCATCCCTCCTGTTGGGCAGGCACCTGGGGTCGCATCGGTACGGCTCTCTGTGGACTACATGATGAAGTCTATTATGTCAAATCAACCACCACAGATGAGAAGGTTGTCTATCTAGAAGGGGAGCAAGCCCAGCAAAAATATAGCGCACTCATTGCAAATGAATTAAGCGCTCTCTATACAAAAGACCGCACCTGCTATTGGGCAGTCTTGCGTGTCTTGTGCCTGGATGCAGAAGACGCAACCTGGTCACAACGAGAAAGCGATCACGCACAATACAAAGCTTGGATAGAAACCATCCTGCCCCGTGTTTGGCAAGGTCTGGAAGACACACCCGTTGCATCTGAAACCATTCGTCAGCTGACTCAAGATGTCTCAACTGCTGTGCCCACGGCTTTGAATCGATCATGTGAGCAATTGACATTATTGCAGAATCTTTTTCATGGCGTCCAACAAGCACCCCATTTCGAAGCGTGCCTTATGCAGTTTCAAAATGACGATATCAACGAGGTACTCGCCTCACTCAAGAAAGCCTTCCTCCACCATATGAAAGTCCCAGATACTCTCTCACAGGATGAGGCACAGCACATCGATTCACTCAAAGAAGCCGTGCTCGAAGCGCATCTCATTCGCAGAGATGAAGACAACAACCCGCTTCCACTAAAAGACCTATGGCCTGCCTTACGCATAGAAACAAAAATAGCCTCTCTTCCTGATCCTGCCTACACAGCATGGTATCAAGCACTACCATGGGATCAACAACAAGCATTCAACACGCAATTTAAGGAAACAATCAACACGATCACCGAAGAAGCCATCATCGATTTTGCACTACAAAATCATTGCCTAAGCGGTCTTTCTCTCAAAGGACATAATCTAGAAGGAAAAGACCTACGCGGCCTTGACCTACGCGATGTTGATTTTAGTAGCGCTAACCTACGCGGTGCCAACCTAGGTCTGATGCAAGCAGAAGGCGCCAAGTGGGCTCAATGCGATCTAACCGATGCTGTGTTTAATCAATGGCTCTATCCTGAAGCCTTGTTGGGGTCGGTGCATTGCACGGAAGCATTGCTGCGTGAGAAGAATCGCTATGACAACAATGTGTTGCAAGATGCTATGGATCACAATCGACCAGAGATAGTAACCGCAATCCTCGAATCCCAGCATTGCAAGGAAGCATTGCTGTGTGAGAAGGATCGCAATGGCAGAAATGTGTTGCAAAATGCTATTTATTACGATCGACAAGAGATAGTAACCGCAATCCTTCAATCCGAGTATTGCACAAAAGCATTGCTGTGTGGGAAAGATAGCGATGGCAAAAATGCGTTGCAATATGCTGTTATTTTGAAATCAGAGATAGTAACCGCAATCCTTCAATCCGAGCATTGCACGGCAGCATTGTTGAGTGAGGAGGATCACAATCACAACAATGCGTTGAAAGAGGCTATTGTTCGCAATCAACGAGAGATAGCAAGCGCAATCGTCCAATCCAAATATTGCACGGAAGCATTGCTGTGTGGGAGGGATCGCTATGGCGAAAATGTGTTGCAATATGCTATTAATCGCAATCGACCAGAGATAGCAGCCAAAATCGTCCAATCCGAGCATTGCAAGTCTCCTGCGCTATATCACAAACAAATAGAATATTTTATAAGCTCTGTTTTGCCAATACTATTACAGAACAAGACTCGAGCAGAACTGCTTGATTTCTTTCAGTTACTCAAGGATCCAGAAGGCCCATATTACTATCTTCATGAGTTAAGAGATGCTACGTTTGATCACTTTCGTTTATCCTCTAGATGGCGCCCTCACCCTCAACCAGAGCAATCATTTTTGCATACCGCCACTTTCCAGCAGGCAATGGAGCAATTAAAAAACACATACAATCGTTTAGAACAGGATACAACTGCTTTAAGCAGACAAACTGAAGAGCAAGCATTGATAGGCTATACGATGGGTAATTTGCCTAATAAAAACTCATAGCATCACCTAGTGTAAACAAGATTATTTTTTTCATAAATATCCTCAATGCCATATTTTAATCATATTTTCATGATATGATTTAATTTCTTTCAAAACGAGGTGTCCTGCGTGGCGAAGAAAAATAATATAGTAAATACAATCAATGTGTTGCAATTTTACACGAAGTCATTACTGATTGCAGCACCTCTCGCGATTGCATTGCTCATCTATTTACTAAGTATAGGAGCAGCAGATCTCGTCTTTTCAGACTGGTTTCTCATGTTAGCCAGCGTCCCTGGTTTTTTAGCTTATCAACTATCTGCTGCGGCTAATTTTGGCAGATTAGTTGATCTTTTTAAAGCTTTCAAAAAAACACTCAGAGAAAACCGCCATGAGCTGATTGGCACTGCAATCGGTGTAGCTCTAGGTATTGCCATTGGCATTGGGTTGGCTGTCATGAGAATCCCTGTGCCGCTTGCTTCCAGTCTTTATGCCTTTGCAGGCGTTTTATTCACCTTGCGACAAATCAGCGTCTTTGGGGGCTTAGGCAATCGTATTGGCAAATGCACAGATAAAAATTCACGTCCTCTTAGCGAAAAAGTCTTGGTTGTTAGCTCTACCCTGATGGGACTTGCACTGGGTATCGCATTATTCTCAACTTTTACCGCCTCAATGGTTTCTGTAGTCGGTGTCACCGTATTTTTCTCTGGAGGCGCCGCTATCCCACTTTGGATTGCAGGGGCTATTTTTGTGTTGAGTGTCTCCAGTGGTTGCGCATCTTCTGCAGATTACATCGCAAAATCCATCAGTTTTATCCGCGCACAATTTATTAAATCAAGCAATAAAGAAAGCATGATCAAAAAAACAGTTGAATTAAAACCATTTGAATACGGTGGTGCACTAGTTGGGGTGTCGACAGGGGCAATCATTGGCATCATTATATTGGGTGCGATTGCAGTAACCAATCCTGTTATACTGGGTGGCTTGGTGGGTGCAGTCACTGCATTTTTAGTATTGATCACCTGTATGAGTATTGTAGGCAGCATCAGTTCGCGTACTGGGCGTAGTGTAGACGAATGGCGAACAGCACGCAAAAACATACCGACCGATCCAGCGACAGCAGATAACACAATAAGAATACAGCCTGAGGCAGAGATTCGCTTGGGATCGAATACTGGGCCCAGTCTCACGTTGCGTCACACACAAAGCAGTACAGCGGCGGCAACACCACAACCGCGACCTACTAACGATAGTGTTCGTAAACGCGCAGCTTCTTGCCCGGCTAAACTTTGGTATACAAGAAACCCCGCTCACTTTCACACTACGAGCGAGACTTTTGTTCGCAGTGCTTCCTGTACCGCTAAAATATAACGCGCTGTCATCCTGAGGCGCGCTTTTTGCGCTGAAGGATCTCCTCGAGAAAGAGATTGCACCGAAAGGGAGACAGCGCGTTATATGAATAATTAATATGGAGTCGAGGAGGATCGAACTCCCGACCTCTGCATTGCGAACGCAGCGCTCTCCCAGCTGAGCTACGACCCCCAAAATCAAGATCCCGCACTTGCTCGTTTTAAAAAGGCTAATTCTGCCTCAGTTGAAACGCGCCCTAGCACTTCATTACGTTGTGGAAACCGACCAAACGTTTTAATAACGCGAAAATGAGCATAAGCATAAGCAAGAAATAACTGATAAATCTGTGTTGTTTCAGCCATCGATAATACAACTAATTCTTCATACAGTCGAATGGATTGCTCTTGCAATGCATTATTTTCAGCATGCACTAAAGGCATATAAAAAAATACTCGCTCAATTAATGTGAGCGATTGATCCATTTTGTTTCGCAATCCTTCCGTACTGAGCTCTGTTGCTTTTTGATCATACAGAAAAGCATCTTGCGACTGATGATGCATCATCCGAGAGAATTGATCCAATAAAATAATTAAGGCCAATCTCCCGCGAGGCGTCTTCGCCCATTCTGCAAGCTCCCCGAGAACCGCTTGACGATATTCATCTTGAAAGGTTTCGAGCATTTGTTGCCTGCCCGCCTCTTTCTCGCCAAACCACAAATCCGTGCGATCGCTTGAAGGTAAGTCAGCAGATCCAGCATTGCCAAACCAAGCATGCAACAACTCATGAATTTTATCAGTCATGCGTTATCCAATTGTAATCATCGTGCCAACGGGAATATACTCAAACAGCTCGATAATATCTTGATTGCGCATACGAATACAGCCCTTTGACCCAGACACACCCATTAAAACATCATCAGGCGATCCATGAATATAAATATACCGTCGCATGGTATCGCATTTTCCGAGCCGATTAATACCAGCTTCTAGCCCACTTAACCAAAAAATACGTGTTAAAATCCAATCACGATTTGGATAAATCTCTCTCATGCGTGATGTAAAAATCTCACCTGTCGCGCGTCGCTTAATAAACACAGTATTAGGAGGTGCGTCATGGCCAATTTTCGCGCGTATAATATGTCGACCACGCGGCGTTTGTTCACTATCTTTTATCTCGCCCATACCCTTTTTTGCGGTAGAAATAAGATATGATTTAATAATTTTTTGTTCTGCCACAACAAACAAATGCTGTTGTGCAATATCGACTGTTAATTTCAGCATCTGCGACCCAATAATACAAGTAATTGCACAATATATTTTTCAGTTTTGTGCGAAAGATCACGCGAGGGATTAAATTCAGCAATTTCTGTACCAATCCATTTTTTATCATCTGCTATTTCAGATAATCCATGATACACAGCTTCTGGATCAAGACCATCTGGCTCAGGCACACTCACACCCGGGATGGCGGAAGGATCCAGTCCATCTAAATCTAGAGAAATGCCATAAGCAACTGTCCCCTGTAAAAGTGTTACCGCTTCACGTAATACTGTGCTAAATCCACGTGATTTCACCTCATCCATAAAATAAACACGCACATTCAGTCGTTTTAATAATGCAGCCTCTCCCGACTCAAAACTACGAACGCCAATTAAACACACATAATGAGGTTTGAGTTTGGGCAAATCATTCAATAAGCAAGTCAGGGTTGGATAACCATACCCCATTAATGAGGCAAGTGGCATACCATGCAATCGTCCTGATTCTGTCGTTTCTGGCGTATGACTGTCCATGTGCGCATCGATCCAAATCAAGCCGATATCACCTTGTCCGTTCAATGCTTCGTGCATGCCGCTCCATGTACCTATTGCGGAAGTATGATCACCACCAATCACACAAAATTGTTGATGATCGCGCATGCAGTGCACCACACGATCTGCAAGTACGGTACAAACTGCAGCCACTTTTTCATCTTGACGTAATGGTGTCACTGTTTCTGGAGGAGAAATGATCGCATCCCATTGGTACATTATATTTTGCGATGGTAGCTTTGATAAAAAAGAAGATTGCTTGATACAAGCAGGTCCCTCGCCACTACAAAGATCAACGCCTGCCAATCCTGATGCGAAACCAATCAAGTGTAATACCATTGTTTTGTTACCCGCTATAACTAGGCGGTCTATGTATAGTGTAGGGTGGATTAGGCGCGCTTTTGCGCCGTAATCCATCGTATCGCGGTTATTATGTGGTG
>Ga0155614_168_pt1 | contig 15299 bp, 15 predicted proteins | sample RifCSPhighO2_12_FD_107271 | JGI IMG/M metagenome (GOLD analysis project Ga0155614, IMG submission 107271) | Gammaproteobacteria bacterium RIFCSPHIGHO2_12_FULL_42_10
TCCACTCGTGACATTTTTTATTATGTTTTCAAGATAAGTATAGTGTATGCTCCCAATAATCTCACCTAAATTTCAATAATAAATTTCAATAAAACCCCGGTTCGGAGTTTAATCCTTTTAAAATCAACGGAAGAATGCGAGCTATACGCATCATATCCAATATGCTCATCGAATCTTCGTGTGCCATCAATTGATTCCCTATGATAATATGATCTGCGCCTGCAGCAATTGCTAATCGTACAGCATCTTCAAGCGAATAATGATCGCGCACAGCACGCATCTGCAAATCATCTGCCACAATGGTGAAACGATGTGGGGTAATATCACGCAACAGATCGGTCGTCATCGCTTTAGAAAGGCTGGCTGGCAAGCCAGACGCATCAAACCCACGATGCACAACATGCGCTGTCATAATCATCAAACGATCATTTTGATGTTGTAATAGTTGTTTATAAGGCTCCAATTCAGAAGATTGCCAGGTCTCTGTAACATCAACAAATCCAAGATGCGTATCGCCGAGTGAGCTGCCGTGTCCCGGAAAATGCTTAATGACCGCAGTAATACCACGCTCATTTAAGCTTTCGATAACAATATTGGCATAGTCTGCAACCTTAGCAGGATCGCCAGAAAAACATCGCTCACGTTTGCCTAAAATAGGGTTATCTGGATTCACATTGACGTCGACGACGGGCGCAAAATTAAGATTAAACCCAAACTTTTCCAATGTCTCTGTCATACGTTGTGCTTCTGCTTTGGCTTCTGCAAACGATAACGTACTCATCATTTGTGCAGATAGTCTTTTTGGAAAACCAAGCGATTCAGGCAAACGATGAACGGTCCCTCCTTCATAATCGATACTAATAATAAAATCAGACAAAGCCGCATGATCTGCATAGCGACGCAATTGCTTCGTGAGCGCAGATAATTGTAGTGGCGAGACAATATTCTCAGCAAATAGAATTACGCCACCAATTTGCTTTTGCAAAATTGCTCTGACGACAGGATCCTCTTCATGTAAAACCGTACCCTTAAACCCCACGATTAACATCTTTGAGATTTTTTCTTGATTAGAAGTAATATCATTGTGCATCGATTACGCTCACTTAATTTTTATAAAATTCCACAAAATAGCAACCTTTTGACTCCAACACCGCATCTCTGTTAACGTAATATTAATAGCTTCGTCAAAAAAAAGGAATAGAGTGAAAACGACGCAAGCAACGAGTTTTTTTATTGATTTAGTCTGCACATTATGTATTTATAATATACTACGTGCTCACACTTTACCTTGTGATCAGTCATTCACGATTAAAACAAATGACGAAATTGTAACGGATATTATGTTAGATTCAGAATTATTAGCAATGATTTCAAAAATGACACCATCAGATAGACTATTAACTGAGGCTTGCGCTCAAGCCTTTATTTTGAGTTGGCTAGAAAAAGTCAACCGCACCTATGTTGCGATGAGTTATCCGATACAACGACTATACAACGACTATGAATCGTACATAAAATATGCTATTTTTTATTAATCATGGTATGCTATTGTTGATTTATTTCATATAAGGAATAGATATGAAAACAGGGTTGCTGCTTCTGGAGATGCAAAACGATTACTTAGCTCACGGAAGAAGACCGTTAGAGCGAAGCAATGATGTCATCGTTAATGCACAAACTGTTTTACAATCTTTCCGCTCAAGACAACAACCTATCATCCACGTGCAACATATTGCAACGCAACCGGATGCTACTTTTCTATTACCTTGCACAAAAGGCGCGGAATTTTGTACCGCCACACAGCCCGCGCAAGGTGAAATCATCATCAAAAAACATTACCCGAACAGCTTCAAAGATACCGCATTGCTCAATCACCTAACCAAACAAAACATTCGCCATTTGGTTATCTGCGGCATGACGACACATCTTACGATTGACGCGACCGTGCGTGCTGCCTATGATTTAGGCCTCGTTTGCACCGTATTGCAAGATGCATGCACTGCGCATGCGCTTACTTTTAATCAAACACTCGTCTCAGAAGAACATGTTCATTTAGCATTTCTTGCTGCACTGCAGTCATTCTATGCCAATGTCTTAAGCACAAATGCTTATTTAAAAATCGCGACTACTAGGCAAACCGCGCATTCTGTCGAGCTATCACTCGAAGTTTCGTAGAGATGCCATGCAGTTATCTCAGTTATCCTCTATAACATTCCAACGCTCTCTATTTGCCTGGTTTGATCAATACGGAAGACATTCGTTACCCTGGCAAGAGCAAAAGACACCCTATCGCATCTGGGTATCTGAAATTATGCTACAACAAACACAGGTCAATACTGTTATCCCTTATTTTTTGCGTTTCATGGCGCGCTTCCCAGACCTCGCTACTTTAGCGCTAGCGCATGAAGATGAGGTGCTACATCATTTTGCGGGGCTTGGTTATTACGCTCGCGCAAGATCGCTTTATCGCGCTGCTAAGCTCATTACAAATGAATACTGCGGTCAATTTCCAGCAACTTTGGAAACGCTACAAACATTGCCAGGCGTTGGGCCATCAACAGCAGGCGCCATATTAAGCATCGCTTTCAATCAACGAGCACCTATTCTAGATGGCAACGTAAAACGCGTTCTCACGCGTCTTTGCGGCATCACAGAACCCATTAACGAGAAATCAACAGAACAAACACTGTGGGACATTGCAAAAAAATTTACGCCTAACAAACGATCAGCTGATTACACGCAAGCCATTATGGATTTTGGCGCGACACTTTGTACCAGAAAAGAGCCTGGCTGTTTGCACTGCCCATTTAACAAAGTCTGCATCGCTTATCAAAAAAATCTAGTTGATCAACTACCATTCAAACAAAAAGCGCGTCCCATACCAACGAGAGAAGTTACCTTTCTAATTCTCAAACAAGATGGGCATGTCTTGTTAGAAAAACGCCCATCGAAAGGTATTTGGGGAGGGCTTTATTGTTTACCTGGTATCGAGGGAAAACCGAACGATGCGAATATTTTGACTTTATTACACATTGTGACCCCGAACGTAGCTCCCCTCCCCCATAGGAGGAGGGTTGGGGTGGGGGGATCGATTAAATCAAGAGAGGGAATTGATGCATTGCGATCCCCACACTCTAACCCTCCTCCTATGGGGGAGGGGAGCTACGTTCGGGGCCAATCCAATACGCGCACCACAGCGAACAAGGTCAATTTTAAATCACTCCCCTCTTTTAGACACACCTTCACGCATTACCATCTGCACCTCCATCCCATTTTAATAGAAGTTAACTCAAACAAAATACCTAAAACCGTAGCAGAAGCTCATCAAATTTGGTATAACCTCTACGAAACACCCGCGATTGGGTTGCCGAAACCGATTCAGTCTATTTTGAGAGAGTTAGCGTGACTCGTTTAATACACTGCGCAAAGCTAAACAAAGAGGCAATGGGCTTGCCTGTTCCGCCTATGCCAGGCACCATGGGTCAAAAAGTGTATGAACAAATCTCAAAAGAAGCCTGGCAACTTTGGCTTACCCATCAAACCATGTTCATCAATGAAAATCGACTCAGTATGATAGAACCCGCCGCTCGCACACGCGTCATGCAAGAGTTAGATCAATTCCTATTCGGGCCAGATAGCTCAGTCGGTAGAGCAGAGGACTGAAAATCCTCGTGTCGGCGGTTCGATCCCGTCTCTGGCCAAATTTAAATTGATATGAAAATCAAGCAGTTATTTTTAACCGCTCCCGCATAAATACAAACTATAAAATGAACGTGTCGAATCTTCATTGGCGCAAAATCAGATTAATGGGCCGCAGAGGAAGTTCAGGTAACACATCACCTATCAAAGACAGGAAACTAGCCCACATATTATTTTTTGACAAAATATCTGTTTCAGATTGATTTTTTTAATCATTGAAAAATTAAGGGCGAGCAGAAGCCATTCCCATTTTTTAACGAGGCCGGGAGCAGCCCCATTTGATTTATAATAGTTTTCTTACGGTTTCTAAAAATAATGTTTGTTTTGGGTAGTTGCTTGATAATAAAAATCGAATACGTCGTATGTTGCGCAAAATGATCGCGCCTATTTTGTATAATTTTAATCGGATGGTTTCGCATTGTGCTGTGGCAAGTTCTGTGTTTTTTAGTGCGATACGTCGTCAGACAATGTTTATCGCCATCGACATGGAGATAGCCATTGAACCCTTCGAACCAGTCCCAGGAAAAAATAATGTACATTTGAAGTACATTATGGCATAATAAGACTCAATATGGCATTTATTTCTGTCATCCAAACGCAGTTTTAATTGTCGTTACACAAATTGCTTATTTTTTAATGGAAGGGATGGTCCCATTATGATAATAAATGTGAATAATAATGAAAATTTATCTGGTAATTATGGTTCAGGAACAGTTATTAATTGTCCTGGTCATCTGATTGTCTCTGGAAGTATCAGCAGTGGTTGCGTAATTTATGCTCAAACTATTTTAATATCAGGTTCAGTTAACTCTGGCGCAGTATTTAATGCTTCTAATGTAACCATATCAGGCAATGTGTCTTCCGGTTGTGCTGTAAATGGCAATCTTGTTGTTAGTCATGCAGGGAGTGTTGGTTCTGGCTGTCGTATCAATGGAAATCTTGATGTTTCCGGTAGTGTTGGTTCAGGTTGTTCGATCGGAGGGAATCTTATACTTTCAGGTAATATGGGCTCTGGTTGCAGCATTCAAGGTGATTTTCATATGACTGATTCAGCAAGTATTGGCTCCGGACTTAAATGCCGTGGAAGACGTACCGGCGCTGCTGTTTCATCGGAACCGAGGCAAAGTGCTGCTTCATTTACCACAGCTGGAAATACGTTTACGTTTATGGGTGGTTATAATGCCACAGGCACCTCAGGACGTCAATCAAGTACCCCCGTATTGGTTTCATTTCATTATCGCAGATCGATGAATTATAATTGTATCATGAGAGAAACGGAGAATGGGCCAAGTTTTGAGTTTGGTTACAAAGGATTCTCAATTAACATGACTGTTTCTAGAATAACAGGTCACCTTGATTTTGCCGGTGAGCACATTTCTATTGATGGACAACCGTTTATAGAGTTTATTCGCCAATTTGAAAGTAGCAATGCTCATGTTGCTCAATTTCTGAAAGAGTTTAAACAACAAGCCTCATCTCAATTCCAGCCACCACCATCTCCGCCACAGTCACAAAGATCAAATGTATTGTGGAAATTGTTACGAGATTTAGGTGTGAAAGCCACAGACGTTAGACCTGAAAAGCTTGATATAAAGTATATTGAGGCAATTTATAAAAAAAGAGTCGTGATTGTTCATCCAGATAAAAATTTACAAGCTGATCAAATACAAGTGAATAATTTATTGACACAGGCAATTGCAGCTAAAGACATTCTGATCAGAGATCACTTAGGGGAGACGATTCCTACACTACCTCATGGTTACATTGATCCGGAGATGCCTAGGCAAGCAACAGTTCAAGCCAGAAGAGCAACAAAATAGTGCGACTACATCGTGTTTCTAATTTTCTATAGGGGAGGGAGGGTATTATGCCAACGCTTATTCTACCAGAACGGTTTCAAAGGGCACCTTATGATGGTGATTACTATAAAATATTAGGGCTTAACCGTGAGCCTGCTCCGAGCAAAAAAGAAATTATTGATGCTTGTCACTTAATGAGCGCAATTTATCATCCCGATAAAATATCAACATCCTCCGTACAGCCTCCGTTAACAGTTGCCGAAGAAACGGAATGTTTTTGTGCAATTAACGAGATAAAATCTATTTTTCTTTCTAATTGCGTTGATGTTGTGCCGGAATCGGCAGGAGTAGGGGCTTCTGTCTCTAAAGATGTCAAATCTGCCGATGACTTGTCTCCAGGAGAGCAATTAAAAGCATACATGTTTGGTTGGGTGCGTGCCGCTATATTTTGTGAGTATCCTGCAGGAACAGGGCCTGAAATACGTGGATATTGGTCTTACATATCGCCCGGGACGAACGACTCTGAGATAGGTACATCGAAATTGAGTGGTAACTTAGCTGTAGCAACTTCAGATTACCAAGTTGAGGTAACTGGCGAGTGGAACCAACCAGTTACTGTTTTTGATAAAAGCACAAGACCTTTTACAACCGTCTCAAATCCACAAAAGATAAGAACGGTTTTAGAGATGGTAGCAGACACTATTCCTAAAGAAAGTCGAGATCATTTTGCAAAATTCTACGGAAATAGTGTGCGTGAAAAACCGGCCTTAGCGTCAGCTGATTATTCTACAACGATGTTCAAAAAAGCTGTACGTGGAGATGAAAGAACTGTTTCATCAGCGGCAGCAATAAAGGAACCACCTTTTGTCATTAATGATGCTAAAGGAAATAACTTTGTTGATGAGATTCGTAAAAATTCTGATAATTCTTTTACAATTTTTGGCCGAAATAACCGTAATGAACCGAGACAACTCACTCTATTTCAAGATGGAAGAGCGGTAGGTTATAAGCCAGAAGCACCTCTTGGCATTGTAGAGCATCAATTTTTTGCAAACAGGACGGGGATATTTCATCATTTTGGTCTTAATATTAATGAAGAAATCCCTATGCTACGAGTAGGTCCTAAATTCCGTTGAAAAAGGTGAGTTAAAAAGATACTGGATCTAGGGGGCATTTCTATCCGGTTTTCAAGGGGACATTTTCATCTTCTTCAGCAAATTGGGCTTCAACAATTCGTCCTTGGCATGATGGAAATGCCCGTTTTTCCTTGATACACTTTGTCACGGTGGAAGTCGTCCTGATTCTTCTGTAAGAGGATGAATCTTATAGAATTATTTTGACTTCCACCACTTTATTGATGAAATATTCGGGTTAGGAGATCCTCAAGATGAGCGTGCACCGCTGCTACGTTCTTAATCAGGCACTAAATATTCAGCAATTGCTGCTCAGTATTATCCCTAATAATTAAACTGATCATTTTCACTTATCATAGATAAATGACCATCTAGTATTGCATGCTATCTGGCCCTTCTATTCATACTTTTCGAGGATGAGACAACATGAAACAAATCATGATGAAATTCACTTTAATTGCCTTGATTGTTAGCTTAACAGCATGTTCAACCAACACACAGAAAGAAAATACGGCAGCTGGCGCAGGAACAGGCGCTGTGATTGGCGGCTTAGCAGGAACACTTGCAACGGGCGCGGGTCGTGGTTGGGTAATCGCAGCGGGCGCGGTTGTCGGTGCCTTGATTGGTGGCATTTGGGGACATTCTATGGATCATTCAGATCAAAACAATATGAATAGCGCTATGGACAATAACTCAATGAATGTGCCCTCTCATTGGACCAACGATAAAACCGGCGTGTGGTACAAGATTGTGCCAACAAGCAGCGTCATAGAATACAAAGGCAGCACCTATTGCCGTCATTATGTCGCTTATGGCAAAACGACTGCTGGCAAAACCACCAAAACAAAAGGCATTGCGTGCCGCAACTCAGATGGCATGTGGCAGCAAGTGAAGTAGTTTCTGCAACAGCGTTTATGAACACCTCTCATCAGCTGTTATCCCCGCGCATCTATCGCGGGGTCAGCTTGAGATCCATCTGCAGCAAGTAGCATTTCTGGAAAATGGATCTGTACTCGCTTTATATCCGACTTCAAAAATAACAGCTTTAAATTAGGGCCAGCATCTTCTGTAAAATAGAGCGCCAATCCTTCTGCTCTTAATTTCCAAATACGATGCATCGCTTCTAGCGTTTCAGGTAAAAAATAACAGATTGGCGGCATACTGCTCAGCATCGTTGCATGCATCGATAATGCATTATTTTCAGCGATTGAGCCCAACAATGGAAAATTTTTATCTTGTATTGCTTGTTTTAATAAAACCAGATCACGTGAGACTTGCTTGGGCCATGATTCATAAAGCACACTACTTGCTACTGTTTGCTGCATAGCGCGTCTAGATGAAATAGGTTTGGGTTGATTGTTTAAAGATAACAGTCCAACACATAAATCAGGCCAGGACTTTTCTAATGGCATGCCATAGCTATCCATACCGCAAGGATCCGCACCAGCCTGCCATTCTACAAAACCCATCCATAATGAACGTGCGGCGCTCCCGCTGCCTAGACGAGCTAATATGGATAATGTTTGTCGTGATGCATGCCAATCAAATAAATCATTTAGCGCAATCACAAGCGATGCAAATCCTGCGGCAGATGAAGCAAAACCAGCAGCTACTGGAATATTCATTGTGATATCAACTTGCAAATGCCATGCGCGCTCTCGTCGAAATAAATCTAAATATTGCACAAGACGTTCTACGAATGGCGAAGTAGACGAACGTTCTCGGCCATTGAATATCACGCGATCGATAGATTGATCGATGAGTGTCAATGTTGTCGTGGATCCTTTATTGGGCAACGCAATCGATAAGCTGGAGGTGATAGGTAAATTTAATTCTGCATCACGTTTTCCCCAATATTTACATAAGGCAATATTGGTGGGCGCAAAGCCTGTGCCTGATTGCTTGTGTGGGGACTGCAGTAATGCATTTGAGAGGAGATGTGAAATCACTGCAAGTTTATTCATGATATACCCGTTACACTTCAAGATGCGAACTTTAACGCCCAGATTGCAAGAAATTGGGAAGTTTTTTGAAAGAAAAACCGCAGCAATACTCGTTGTATTGTGAGGATTTTTCTTTCAAAAAACTTCCCAATTTCGCCGCAAGATGGGATGTTAAAGTTCGCATCTTGAAGTGCAATGGGTATATACGCCTGTAAAAAACAATATCTACATTGCGTGGCGCTCAACGCCACGCAATGTCATCGCAACAGTTTGTTGTGCGCCGGGTACAGCCGGAATCAGGCACTCATCTTGCATGGCAAGACCCACTACACAATCTCCCAATCCAGAGCCTGAAATTTTGGCGCCCAATATACCAGGCGTTTTTTGTAAAATATCTACCATAGACTGTAAAAGAGGTGTATTGACGCCCAAGGCTTGCATATAGGTTTGCTGTTCATTCATCATCGCGCCCAACGCCTGCCAGGCGCCTTCTTTCACAAACGCAATACCCATTGCACTACACTGCTCAATTTGTTTAATAATCTCTTTAAAAGCTAATTCACGACCTGCAAACTGCTGTTCAACTTGTTTAATAACCTGCACCGTAGGCGTTTTATATCCGGAATAAAAGACAACTAATGGATGCACCACACGAAACTTCTCAAACTCAAACGGCTGATTGCGATAGCGCACCATCCCACCACAAACAGATGCTGCAACATCGGCGCCAGAACCTATTCCTTGTACATGACGCACGATTTTAACGGCTTGTTCAATAAAATATTTAACAGAAACATCAAACGACAACCACGAAAATAAAGCAGCATGCATTGCAACAGTCGTCGCAGCCGATGAACCAAAACCCACTTCAGAAGACATCTCCGCTTCAATCTCAATATCGCAGCCATTTTTTAGATGGGATTGATACTGCTTTAAGACGCCCAATACAAACTGAAAAGGTTGTTGTATTGCTAATTGTGAAAATTCTGTTGTGTAATGACCTAAATCAGAATAAATATTAACTTGGTTGTCTTTGCGCGGCTTCAATGTCACTGTGATACGCCGATCAATTGCAGCGAGCAATGCAGATTTTCCGTACAAAACAGCATATTCGCCCAACAACATCAATGATCCTGGCGCGGAGGCTTTATACTGCATAGACACCTCGCACTTCACAAGCGACATCTAGCATCGTGTAACCAAAACGCTCTGCGATCGATACAAATGATTTTTTGTCTTCACCCAATACAAGCACGACACCCGCACACTCTCCTCTAATGGCACCCGCACCACATATTTTTGCAGCACCCTCTTCGCCCTCTATCGTTCGAATAAAACGCTGCACTTTATCAGGCACCACATCGATGGCAGTTAAAAGACGATGGTTTAAAGAAATGTTTTCTTTCATTTTAGTCAATGCATTTTCTTGCAACGCCGCATCCATTGCACGCGTCACACTTTCAAAATCATTTGCCAATTGATTTGATTGAAAATGTTTTTTAACTGCTGTGACGCATTCTCCCGTTGAAACAGCAGGTGTGCCGGTGTGCACAAGATAGAGTGGCAGTGTTGGCGCAACACGCGTCTCTATTAAACGATCATGCATATAAACACATCCGCCCTGTATCATAACTTGTAAATCTAGACCACTTGATTCGCCATGCTGCATTTTTTCTGCAATGAGCGCTAATTGAAATAAAGTATCGGTTGAAAGCGATAATTCTAGATATTGCGAAACAGCATACATCACCCCCAATATTGTCGCAGCTGACGATCCCATGCCACATCCAATGGGAATGTTTGATTGTATGCTAATATTCGCCCCATCTGACAATGCAAGTGGTCGCACGTCACTCATCAAGCTAAATGCAAACTGTGCTAGCTCAAAAGGTTTTTGCAGGACGCGACGTACATCAATTTCGCCACGAACAAAACGCTGATATTTACGTTTAATACGCTCTTTTAAATGATATAAGCGTTGTATCGAGAGACGACTACGATGTGCAAGATCAGTTAAATGAAAGGCGATGTCTGGCAACGTATTCTGTGTAATGGTAGCGGTTGCATAGCGATCAATTGCCATCGCAAGCGCAGGCTTACCGTACAAAACAGCATGCTCACCAGATAAAATTAATTTGCCTGGTGCACGAACTTGTATTTTATTCTGATTTTTCATACAGTCGTTTGTGCTGATAAAAACGATTTAAACGATAATGTCCCGTATGATAAGCGGGAATGATCTGATCGCCACCGTCTTTTGGACCATCAAAACGATAAAATGCTTCATACTCATCATGGGTTAATGCATGACGTTCGTTAAAAAGATTAGCATGATAAGCGGTATGCAATACTGCTTTATAATTCGAACCAATCACGCCACTAAAAAATTCTGCAACACATCCTGAACCATAACTATAAAAACCAATGCGTTGATCCGCCAAATCTTCTGCTGCATGATCTAACAATGAAGCAAAGCCTACGTAAAGCGCTGCAGCATAACTATTACCCATCAAACGTGCATAGACAAGCGATGAGGCCACTTGCGCAGCGCTTTCTTCTTTAGAGATTGTTTTGAAACCGCATTGTTTTAGTAAACTATGATGCGCCGTTTCAACTAAACGCGGCACAGGGGTGTGATAACAGAAATAGGTATGATCGCTAAATGTTTTGTGGGATAACTTTTGATATTGCTGCCACGTTTTTTCTAGCATAGATAAATACAACTTGCTTGAGTATTTACCCTCTACAATTGCTTCATCCAAATAATTAGGTCGCCAAAAATCCATTGCGTTTTCTGTTGCGACGCCGCTTGTCGCATCAAATGCAATTAAACGAGGATTAACCGATAATACCATCGCACAAGCACCTGCTCCCTGAGAAGATTCAGCCTGTGCACCTAACCCATAGCGGGCAATATCGGACGCAATCACTAAGATTTTTTGATCTGGGTGATGCCGTACATAAGGCAACGCTAACTGTAAAGCGGCGGTACCACTGTAACAAGCCTGTTTCAACTCAACAACACGGCAATGGTCTGGCAACTGCAAAAGCTCATGCACATACATCCCCGCAGCTTTGGATTGGTCAATACCAGATTCCGTCGCAAAGAGCAGCATCGAAATCGTATCAGGCGAGATGCCTTGTAATGCCTGACGTGCGGCATTGGCTGCCATCGTTACGATATCTTCTCCAGGTGGAGTCACTGCCATCTTATGCTGACCTAGCCCACGCGAATACTGATCCACTTCACCACCGCGCGCTTTTGCAAGCTCTGTGAGATCCAGCACATAATGCGGCACATAAACTGCTAAGGTATCAATACCAACTGATGTCATGCTTCATTCCTTTTGCGTTCTAACACAACATGGCTGCGCGTTAATTCCCCTACATTCGTCTGCGCAGCAAGCAACGATATCTCTCCGCATAATACAGCAGCGGTTGCGATAATAGCTAATCGTCTTGCATTATAACCGGGCATGGCTTCTGCATCACATCCCATTAACGATAGATTACGCTTAACAAAATCAAACGTTTTGCCATTGCCCACTGTACCAACAATCACGTTGGGTAGCGTCACAGAAAAATAGAGCGCATCCTCTCGCAACTCAGCAAAAGTAATGCCTTGCGAGCCTTCGATCAAATTAGCAGCATCCTGTCCGGTCGCCAGATAAAAGCCGAGCAATATATTGGCATAATGCGCATTCGCACTACGGGTACCGCCTGCAACAATACTACCAACGAGATTTTTTTTAATATTTAATTCAATTATTTTTTCAGGTGTCGTTCTAAGAAAACGCGTACAATGTGCTCGACTCACGGTGATTTCTGCAATCACATTTTTACCGCGCCCCAAAATACCATTCACAGCAGATACTTTTTTATCCGTGCAAAAATTGCCAGATATCGTGACATACCGTAATGCAGGGTATTGTTGCAACAGCCATTGCAACAGATTATCAGATGCGATGGTTGCCATATTGTGGCCAGATGCATCGCCTGTTAAAAACTCAAATCTTAAATAAAGCATCGACCCGACAAGCTGGGCATGCATATCAATCAATTTTGCAAACCGACTGGATTTTCCAACTATTTGCTGCATGGCTGTTTTTTGTTGTTGGATAGCAAGATAAATACGATACGTATCTGTGGCAGTATTCGTTTCAACCAATATTGAACGCGTCATACGATCATCAACGATCACCGCACGAATACCGCCTGCTGTTTGAGAAAGTAGCGCACCTCGATGCGTAGAAGGCCACAAAGGCGATTCAAATGTAGCAAGTGGTACAGAAACACGGCCCGTTACCTCTTCGCTAATAATCTCGACCGGACCGACAAGTTGCATCGGAATTGAAGCTATTTGTGAGTCAGTGTGAGGGCGCATAGAGTACTTGCGAAAAAGTGCCTAAATAGGCTATAAAGGTCCTACATTTTAATTTAAGAAATTCGCACAAAAAAATTGCCACCTCGCACTTGTTGCATGTTGTCACCCCGCACTTGTTGCGGGGCATGCGAATGACGAATGTTTGAACCGTTGATTCTACTTGAAGAGCGCTATGTCATCAACTGAATATGTGGTCTTGGTCGATGAGAAAGACCAAGAAATAGGTCTTTCTGAAAAGATAAAAGCGCATCAAAAAAACCTCCTGCATCGTGCATTTTCTGTCTTTTTATTTCAAGGAGAGCCCGGAAAAAGTGCATTATTACTACAACAACGTGCTTTTCATAAGTATCACTCGCAGGGTCTTTGGACAAATGCCTGCTGCTCACACCCTCGCAAAGGGGAAGATATCATTGAAGCTGGCATGCGACGCCTACAGGAAGAACTAGGCATCACGACAACATTGGTAGATGTAGGCTGGTTTCAATACACCGCTCACTTTCAAAACGGTCTATCTGAAAATGAGGTCGATCATGTCTTAGTCGGCACCTTGACACCTGATATTATTCTAAAGCCCAACCCTCATGAAGTTCATGCCACACGCTGGATCACAATCGATTCATTGCAACAAGCGTTAACTACCCACAGAGATCAATACACCCCCTGGTTAAAGCAAGCTTTAGAAATAATTATGACATCCACATTCACATCATGATATACTTGCCAAAATATAACTATAATATAATGGCAAAGAGCAATCCATGCCCACGACAACCGAAGCATCTATTTACCAACAACTGCGTCAAGCAATCGATACACGCAATACAATAGTCATTCAAGAGATTTTCGATACACATCCTGATCTCAATTGGAATGCGATCACACAAAATGGCCTCTCAGCGCTCTGGTTTGCATTGACACCGCCAAAAGGGCAGAAGATCAGTCCGAGCATCGTTCGACAGCTATTGAATTTACAAAGAGGGAATGGTCAATATGTAATTGATCCCGATCAAAAATATCAAGCATATTCAGGGATTATGGCGGATAAATATATTGATTATCTGTCGGAAACGGATGAGACAGCACTTGCAAAATGCTTGATTCAGAATGCCCAGAGTCGCCAAAAAAAATTGGCCTGCCCTGACGCTCCAGAAAACAATCTCACAATAGTAGATGTTCGTAGTGCGAAAACAACCCCCCACACTGGCTTGCATAATACATTAGAGATGGGTTCGATAGAAACAAAAATAGCCTCTCTTCCTGATCCTGCCTACACAGCATGGTATCAAGCGCTGCTATCGGATCAACAACAAGCATTCATCACGCAATTTAAGGAAACAATCAACACGATCACCGAAGAAGCCATCATCTATTTTGCACTACAAAACACTTGCCTAAGCGGTCTTTCTCTCAAAGGATGCGATCTACAAGGAAAAGACCTACGCGGCCTTGACCTACGTGGTGTTGATTTTAGTGGCGCTGACCTACGCGATGCCAACCTAGGTCTTATTCTAGCAACAGGCGCCAAATGGGCTCAATGCGATCTAACCGGTGCTGTGTTTAATCGATGGCTCCATCCTGAAGCCTTGGTGGGGTCGGTGCATTGCACGGCAGCATTGCTGTGTGAGAAGAATCACAATGGCTGCAATGTGTTGCAAGATGCTATTAAGTGTAATCGATCGGAGATAGTGACCGCAATCCTTGCATCCAATCATTGCACGAAAGCATTGCTGAGTGAGAGGATGTTGTGTATAGATACGCTAAATGTGTTGACATATGCTATTATGCACTATCTAGAAGATGGGATAACAGCAACAGCATCAGCAATAGCAATCGCAATCGTCCAATCCAAGTATTGCACGGAAGCATTGCTGAGTGAGAAGGATAGCGATGGCTACAATGCGTTGCAAAAGGTTATAATTTTGCAACGACAAGAATGGGAAGACATTGCAATTGCAATCGTCCAATCCGATCATTGCACGGCAGCATTGTTGAGTGAGAAGGATAGCTATAACAGAAATACGTTGCAAGTTGCTATTGATAAGCACTCAGAGGCGGTAGCAACCGCAATCGTCCAATCCAAGTATTGCACGGAAGCATTGTTGAGTGAGAAGAATTGCGTTGGCAAAAATGCGTTGCAAAAGGCTATTGCTAAAAATCAACCAAAGCTAGTAGCCGCAATCCTTCAATCCGGGCATTGCAAGTCTCTTACGCTAAATCACAGAGAAAAAGAATATTTTATAAGCTTTGTTTTGCCAAACCTATTACGGGGCAAGAATCGAGCAGAACTGCTTGAGCTCTTTAAGTCACTCAGGGATCCAGAAGGCCCATATTCCTGTATTCA
>Ga0155614_169_pt1 | contig 15136 bp, 12 predicted proteins | sample RifCSPhighO2_12_FD_107271 | JGI IMG/M metagenome (GOLD analysis project Ga0155614, IMG submission 107271) | Gammaproteobacteria bacterium RIFCSPHIGHO2_12_FULL_42_10
GCCATGGAAGAAGGCTTACGCTTTGCTATCCGTGAGGGCGGTCGTACAGTAGGTGCTGGCGTGGTAGCGAAGATAATAGAATAAGACCGCCAAGCGATGTCGATACGCAGATAGGTCAGTAGCTCAACTGGTAGAGCAGCGGTCTCCAAAACCGCAGGTTGGGGGTTCGAGACCCTCCTGGCCTGTTATAAGATGGTAGGTTGAAGATGAAATCAAAGGCAAATGTAATGGGTTTCAAGGAGAGTAAAGAAAACGATACGCAAAGTGATTGGCCTAAATGGTCATTGGCGTTCGTTTTATTGCTTGCCGGATTGATCAGTAATCATTACTATAGCGACATTTCTCAACCCATACGATTAATTGGATGGGCGGTTGTTTTGGCGGGCTTTGGATTTTTAGCTTCTAAAACGATAAAAGGTCAGACAATCATCGTGCTTTTCCGTGATTCACGTATGGAATTGCGTAAAGTCGTTTGGCCAACACGAGAAGAAACGATACAGACAACATTAGTTGTGGCTGCCATGGTAGTGATATTGGCATTAATTATGTGGGGCATGGATGGCATATTAGTCTGGCTGATTGGTTTTTTGGCTGGCCGTTCGATCTCTTAGCTTCGAAATTTCATCATGCAGTGTGAGGAATAGTATCATTACCATGACAGCTGAACAGAAAACATCAAAAAAAAGATGGTATGTTGTGCACGCTTATTCAGGATTTGAAAAATATGTGATGCAAACGCTAAAAGAACGCATTCACTCTGAAAATCTTGAAGAAAAGTTTGGCGATATTTTGGTACCTACTGAAGAAGTGGTTGAATTACGTGCTGGCCAAAAAAGAAAGAGCGAGCGAAAATTTTTCCCAGGATATGTTTTGGTTGAGATGATCATGGATGACCAAACGTGGCACTTTATTAAATCCATTCCAAAAGTAGTTGGTTTTATCGGTGGCACTAGCGATAAACCGGCACCCATCTCTTTGAAAGAAGTCGAAACTATTTTGCGTCGTGTACAAGATAGCAGCGAAAAACCGAAACCCAAGATATTGTTTGAAGCGGGCGAGGTTGTACGTGTTATTGATGGTCCATTTGCTGATTTTAACGGGGTTGTAGAAGAAGTGAATTACGAAAAGAATAGGTTGCGTGTCGCTGTGCTTATTTTTGGTCGCTCAACACCTGTCGAATTGCAATTTGATCAAGTTGAAAAAGGTTAGTTTTTTTAGTAAGCATTGCGTTAGTTGTTATATTGGTAAAATGAATAGCGAGTAATTTATGGCTGCAGTTAAAAAAATTAAAGGTTATGTAAAGTTAACGATTCCTGGCGGAGCTGCTAATCCCAGCCCACCTGTCGGTCCTGCATTAGGACAACAGGGTGTCAATATTATGGAGTTTTGCAAGGCATTTAATGCCGCAACACAAACGCCTGATCTTCAAGGTAAGCCGTTGCCTGTTGTCATCACCGTATTCGAAGATCGAAGTTTTACATTTATTGTCAAAACACCACCTGCTTCTTATTTAATTCGAGTTGCCGCTAAAATTGAAAAAGGCTCTAGCACGCCAAAAACAAAGAAGGTTGGCAAGATTAATCGCAAACAATTAGAAGAGATTGCAAAGATCAAGATGCCCGATTTAACAGCAGCAAATTTAAAAGCCGCCATGAATTCTATTGCCGGCACTGCTCGTAGCATGGGTGTTGATGTGGAAGAGGGTGTATAAAAATGACAAAACTTTCAAAAAGACAGCGTAAAATTGGTACCATGCTTACGACTGGCAAACGCTATTTAATCAATGAAGCGCTAGTGATGCTGCAAAGCATCCCAAAGGTCGCTTTTAATGAAAGTGTCGATGTTGCTTTTAATTTAGGTGTCGATCCACGTAAATCAGACCAAGCCGTTAGAGGTGCTGTTATATTGCCGAAAGGAACGGGTCGTTCTGTTAGAGTTGCTGTGTTGACTACGCCTTCGCATGTTGAAGCGGCGAAGCAAGCAGGCGCTGATATTGTTGGCTTAGATGATTTGGCAGAACAAATTAAAGCGGGACAAATTGATTTTGATATGTTGTTGGCAACACCTGACGCCATGCGTATTGTTGGGCAGTTAGGGGCGATCTTGGGGCCACGCGGTTTAATGCCTAATCCAAAAGATGGTACCGTTGCAATAGATATTGCTAATGCTGTTAAAAACGCTAAAATAGGCCAAGTTCGTTACCGCATTGATAAAGCTGGCATTATTCATTCCCCAATTGGGAAAGTTAATTTTAGTGTTGCGGATTTGACTGACAACCTGAATGCAATGATTGCTGCGCTCAAAAAATCGAAACCGGCTACCGCAAAAGGTGTTTATTTTAAGAAGGTAACCTTATCAACCACGATGGGGCCTGGGTTGACTTTAGATATTTCTCAGTTAGAGGTATAACGTGACTTTAAAATTCGAAGGTAAACAAACAATTGTTAGCGACGTGTCTGATATTGCTGCGAAATCTGTTTCTTTAATTGCTGCAGAGTATAGCGGTTTAACGGTTGGTGAATTGACGGAACTGAGACAAACAGCCCGCAAAGAAGGTGTTGTGGTACGAGTTGTGCGAAACACTTTAGCTAAGCGCGCTTTAGAAACAACTGAGTTTGCTTGTATAAGAGACAAGTTAACGGGTCCCCTGGTTTTGGTGTTTTCACAAGAAGATCCAGGCGTAGGTGCTCGTTTATTAAAGACTTTTTCAAAAGATCATGAAAAATTAAAAGTAACAGCTTTGGCAATGTCTAACCAGCTGTTACCAAAAGAAAGCTTGAATCAACTTGCTAATTTGCCAACGCGTTTACAAGGTATTTCGCAAGTGATGTCTGTTATGCTCGCGCCAATTACTGTGCTGACTCGCACAATGGTTGCGCCTTATACAAAATTGGTCAGAACCGTTGCAGCGATTCGCGATCAGAAGCAGTCAAGTGGTTTAAATTAACTTAAAGTCGGAGTGTTTAGCAATGGCAGTGAATAAAGAAGATATCTTAAACGCAATATCAAACATGAGCGTCATGGACGTGGTTGATTTGGTGAAATTAATGGAAGAAAAATTTGGCGTTTCTGCAGCCTCAATGGCTGTGGCAGCTCCTGCTGCGCAGGGTGCGCATGGTCAGGCACAAGAAGAAAAAACAGAATTTGATGTTATCCTTGCGAAAATAGGTGACAACAAAATCAATGTTATCAAAGTCGTACGTGAATTAACTGCACTTGGACTGAAAGAAGCTAAAGATCTCGTCGAATCAGCACCAAAAGCTGTGAAGGAAGCTGTGTCTAAAGCGGATGCAGAAGACATCAAGAAGAAATTAGAAGCAGCAGGTGCGACAGTCGAGATTAAGTAACGACGCGATTTCAATGAACAGATAGCCTTTGGCGAGAAATGTTCGTATTGATCAGGCCAGATTTTTCAAACCAGTAAAGCCTCTGATGAGAGACTTGCTTGTGAACTAATGGGATCCCTGCATGGCAGAGATAACATGCTTTTGGAATACTGTCACTTGGTGAATGAAGGTTTCTCGTCACTTGCGAGAGGTATTAAGTGTGCACAGGATGGCATTCGATACTTTCGTTAAAATCGATCACATTAGCTGATGTGAATTGTTTATATCTGGATTTACCTTTGAGGTAACAATTATGGGTTCTGTTTATTCCTATACAGAAAAAAAACGCATTCGAAAAAATTTTGGTAAGCTTTTAAGTGCTATTGAAGTTCCTTCGTTGCTGGCTATTCAAACCGACTCTTATCGCCAATTTTTGGATGAGAAAGATCAAAAACAAAGTGGTTTACATGCTGTTTTAGTCTCTGTTTTTCCGATTACTAGTTTATCTGGATATGCCACTTTAGAATACGTTGATTATCGACTAAGCGAACCCGTTTTTGACGTCAGAGAATGCAAAATGCGTGGCTTGACCTATGCTGCGCCATTACGTGTAAAATTACGTCTTATTCACTTCGATCGTGAAAAAGATTCAGCTGCAAAAGTAGTAAAAGATATTAAAGAACAAGAAGTGTATATGGGTGAAATTCCCTTAATGACTGAGCATGGTACATTTGTCATTAATGGTACAGAGCGCGTCATTGTGTCGCAGCTTCACCGTTCCCCTGGCGTTTTCTTTGAGCACGATAAAGGTAAGACCCATTCTTCCGGGAAGCTTTTATATTCTGCTCGTATTATCCCATATCGTGGTTCATGGCTGGATTTTGAATTCGATCCAAAAGATTGTATTCACAGCAGAATCGATCGTCGTCGTAAATTACCAGTCACGATTCTTTTACGTGCACTGAATTTGACTTTAGACGAAATCTTAGAAATCTTTTTTGAAAACAATGCTTACGATATTCACGATGGACAGTTTTCACTGCATTTGATTCCTGAACGCCTTCGTGGAGAAATTGCTTTATCTGAAATTAAGAAAGCAGGCAAAGTGATTGTTGAGCAGGGTCGACGCATTACAGCGAGACATATTGCTCAAATAGAAAAAGCAGATATCAAACAGTTAATTGTTCCTGTTGAATATGTATTAGGTAAAGTACTGGCCAAAACGATTATTCATCCTGAGACGGGTGATGTTATTGCGCGTGCAAACGATATTATAACAGGCGATATCCTTAAGCAGATGGTGATAGCGGGTATTAAAAAATTCGAAACGCTCTACATTAACGATATTGATCGCGGTCCTTATATATCAGATACATTGCGTCTTGATTCATCAACGACTGCCCAAGAAGCATTAATAGAGATCTATCGTATGATGCGTCCTGGTGAGCCACCGACAAAAGAAGCTGCAGAAGGATTATTCAGAAATTTATTCTTTACGCCGGAACGCTATGATTTATCTGATGTTGGTAGAATGAAATTAAATCGCCGCATTGGCCGTAAAGAAACAACGGGTTCTTCGGTTTTATCGAAAGATGATATTCTTGAAATTCTAAAGACACTTATTAAAATCAGAAATGGCGAAGATAGCGTTGATGATATCGATCATCTTGGTAATCGACGAGTTCGTTCTGTGGGCGAGATGACTGAAAATCAATTTAGGATTGGTTTGGTCCGTGTTGAGCGCGCAATCAAAGAAAGACTCAGTTTGCCTGATGTTGAGACAGTGATGCCGCAGGATATTGTTAATGCAAAGCCTATCTCTGCAGCGATTAAAGAGTTCTTTAGCTCCAGTCAATTATCTCAGTTTATGGATCAAAATAATCCGCTTTCTGAGATTACACATAAACGCCGTGTTTCAGCCCTCGGGCCTGGCGGTTTATCGCGTGAACGCGCAGGCTTTGAAGTGCGCGACGTTCATCCAACACATTATGGCCGTGTTTGTCCAATCGAAACACCAGAAGGGCCAAATATTGGATTAATCAATTCTCTTTCAATGTATTCACGTACTAATCAATATGGTTTTCTAGAAACGCCTTATCGTACGGTCGTTAATGGTAAGGTGATGGACGATGTGCATTATCTTTCTGCGATTGAAGAAGGTGATTATGTCATTGCACAAGCCAATGCAACCGTTGATGAAAAAAGAAAGCTAGTCGATGCCTTAGTGCCTGTTCGACATCATAACGAGTTTACTTTCTCAACGGCAGATCGTGTCCAATATATGGATGTTTCGCCTAAGCAGATTGTTTCGGTTGCTACAGCGTTGATCCCATTTTTAGAACATGATGACGCAAACCGTGCATTGATGGGTTCAAACATGCAACGTCAAGCAGTGCCATTGCTGAAAACCGAGAAACCACTTGTTGGCACGGGTATTGAGCATTTAGTTGCGAAGGATTCTGGTGTAACAGTTGTTGCAAAACGTAGCGGTATTGTAGATTCAGTCGATGCTTCGCGTATTGTTGTACGCGCCTATGATCCGTCAGCTGCATCTGATGAAGCAGGCGTCGATATTTACAATCTAACCAAATACACGCGTACCAATTATGATACCTGTATCAATCAACGCACACTGGTACAAAAAGGTGATTTGATTGAGAAAAGAGATATTTTAGCGGATGGCCAATCGACTGATATGGGAGAATTGGCATTAGGACAAAACCTGTTAGTTGCCTTTATGCCGTGGAACGGATACAACTTTGAAGATTCTATTTTGATCTCTGATCGTGTTGTGCAAGAAGATCGTTTCACAAGTATTCATATCGAAGAATTAACTTGTATTGCTCGTGATACAAAGTTGGGACCTGAAGAAATCACTGCCGATATTCCTAATGTGAGCGAAGGCGCTTTATCGAAACTGGATGAATGCGGTATCGTTTATATTGGTGCTGAAGTGAATGCCGGCGATATTCTTGTGGGTAAGGTGATTCCTAAGGGCGAAACACAGCTCACTTCCGAAGAAAAATTACTGCGTGCTATTTTTGGCGAAAAAGCATCTGATGTGAAAGATACTTCTTTGCGTGTACCAACAGGCATGGAAGGTACAATCATTGATGTACATGTGTTTACTCGGGAAGGCGTCAAGAAGGATGTTCGTGTTTTAGAGATTGAAAAACATGAATTATCTAAAGCAAAACAAGATCTACATGATGAAATGCGTATACGTGAAGAAGATATTTTCGCTCGTATTGAAAAATTATTGTTAAATCGCACTGCTTTAAGTGGCCCCAACAAATTAAAGAAAGGGTCAAAAGTCACGAAGACTTATCTTTCACAGATTTCTCGTGAAAAATGGTTTGAAATTAATGTTAAAGACAAAACTGTCAATGATCAGTTAGAAGATACATTGAAACAGCTCAGAAAAATTCGTCTTGATTTTGAGAAGTCTTATGAAGCAAAGCGCGATAAAATCATACAAAGCGATGATTTGGCACCAGGCATATTGAAAATTGTTAAAGTATATCTCGCCGTCAAACGTCGCGTTCAGCCTGGTGACAAGATGGCAGGCCGTCATGGTAATAAAGGTGTTGTTTCACTGGTTGTTCCTGTTGAAGATATGCCTTATCTTGCCGATGGTACGCCTGTTGATATCGTATTAAACCCACTGGGTGTGCCTTCGCGTATGAATGTGGGCCAAGTTTTAGAGACGCATTTAGGTTGGGCTTCGAAGGGATTGGGTAAAAAAGTGGGAGCGATGCTAGATAACGCTCAATCTCCACGTGCTATACGACAATTTTTAAATTCGATTTATAACAGTACCGATCGCACAAAAGAAGGTATAACTAAACTAACAGACGATGAGTTGATGATACTCGCTCATAATCTACGTGATGGCGTTCCATTTGCGACACCTGTCTTTGATGGTGCTAGCGAAGATGAAATAAAAGCCATGTTAAATTTGGCTGGATTACCAGAGAATGGCCAAACAACCTTGTTTGATGGACGTACTGGCGTTGCCTTTGATCGTCCGGTTGTTGTTGGCTATATGTATATGATGAAGTTGAATCATTTAGTCGATGACAAGATGCATGCGCGTTCAACCGGCTCTTATAGTTTAGTAACGCAGCAGCCGCTGGGTGGTAAAGCCCAGTTTGGTGGTCAGCGGTTTGGTGAAATGGAAGTCTGGGCACTTGAGGCTTATGGCGCAGCTTATACACTGCAAGAAATGCTAACAGTGAAATCAGACGATGTGACTGGCCGTACCAAAATTTACAAGAGTATCGTTGATAGCGAGCACTATATGGAATCTACAATGCCAGAAGCATTTAACGTGCTTGTTAAAGAAATACGTTCATTAGCTATCAACGTTGAGTTTGATTGAGTATATTGTCATCCCTGCAAAAGAAGTGGGGATTGTTCTGTGCGCGCTACCACGGTATTTGTATTCTGTGGGTTTGACGCGAGATTGTCATCCGAGAATGACGCATTATTGATTGCCTGAAAAGGGGAGGATACTTTGCAAGATTTACTGACACTTGTTAAGCCACAGACTCAACCACATGAATTTGATGCAATTCGTATTGGCCTTGCTTCTCCAGATATGATTTTATCCTGGTCCTATGGTGTCGTTAAAAAACCAGAAACGATCAACTATCGTACTTTCAAACCCGAAAGAGATGGTTTGTTCTGCGCTAAAATTTTTGGACCCAATAAAGACTATGAATGCTTATGCGGTAAATACAGACGCTTGAAGCACCGTGGTGTTGTTTGTGAAAAGTGCGGTGTTGAAGTAACGCTTTCTCGCGTACGTCGTGAGCGCATGGGACACATTGAATTGGCAAGCCCTGTTGCACACATTTGGTTTTTGCGTTCATTACCTTCGCGTATTGGCTTGATGCTTGATATGACCTTGCGTGATTTAGAGCGCGTGCTTTATTTTGAAGCTTATGTTGTGACTGACCCCGGTATGACTCGTCTTGAGAAAGGTGAGTTGCTTTCAGAAGAAGCTTACTATGATGCGATTGAAGAATATGGCGATGAATTTGAAGCAAAAATGGGCGCAGAAGCGATTCAGGGACTGCTGAAAAATATCAATATTGATATTGAGATTCCTAGACTGCGCGAAGAGTTATTACAGGCGACTGCTGAATCTAAACAGAAAAAATTAGCCAAACGATTAAAAATCATGGAAGCATTTATGCATTCTGGCAACAAACCAGAGTGGATGATTTTGACTGTATTGCCTGTTTTGCCGCCTGATTTACGTCCCTTGGTACCATTAGATGGTGGTCGCTTTGCGACATCTGACCTGAATGACTTATATCGTCGCGTGATCAATCGTAACAATCGTTTAAGACGACTGCTAGATCTTAACGCGCCTGATATTATCGTTCGTAATGAAAAACGTATGCTTCAGGAAGCCGTTGATGCTTTGCTTGACAATGGTCGTAGAGGACGCGCTATTACGGGTTCAAACAAGCGACCACTTAAATCATTGGCTGATATGATTAAGGGAAAACAAGGTCGTTTTCGTCAGAATTTATTGGGCAAACGTGTCGATTACTCAGGTCGTTCTGTTATTGTGGTAGGACCGACACTGCGTTTACATCAGTGTGGCTTGCCTAAAAAGATGGCGCTTGAATTATTCAAGCCTTTTATTTACAGCCGCTTACAACTGTCAGGTGTTGCTTCAACCATTAAAGCTGCTAAGAAAATGGTGGAACGCGAAGAACCGATGGTTTGGGATATTTTAGAAGATGTGATTCGCGAACATCCCGTATTGTTAAATCGCGCGCCCACTTTGCATCGCTTGGGTATTCAAGCATTCGAGCCTATTTTAATTGAAGGTAAAGCGATTCAATTGCACCCATTGGTTTGTACGGCTTATAACGCTGACTTTGACGGTGATCAAATGGCTGTGCACGTTCCTTTGTCGCTAGAATCGCAGCTTGAAGCGCGCTCACTAATGATGTCGACCAATAATATACTGTCACCAGCAAACGGTGAACCTGTGATTGTGCCGACACAAGATGTGGTGTTAGGCCTTTATTATTTGACACGTTTAGGCGTCAATGTGCGTGGCGAAGGTATGATATTTGCAGATGTAGCAGAAGCACAACGTGCTTATGAAAATCAGTTGGTCGATTTACATGCAAAAGTGCGCGTACGTATTACTGAGCATTTACGTGATGAATCAGGTGTATTGAAGCCAAATACTCGCCTTGTCGAGACGACGATTGGTCGTGCAATTTTGTCTGAATTATTACCAAAAGGCTTATCTTTTGATCTTGCTAATGGCACGATGAATAAGAAAGCACTCTCTGCTTTGATTGATACTGTTTATCGTCAAGTTGGGTTGAAAGAAACCGTTATTTTTGCTGATCATATGATGTATGCTGGTTTCCACTATGCAACACGATCGGGTATCTCGATTGGCATTAATGATCTCGTTATTCCTAAGAAAAAATCGGCGATTATTGCGCATGCTGAAGAAGAAGTCAGTAAGATTCAAGCTCAATTCTCATCGGGTTTGGTGACGCAAGGTGAGCGTTACAATAAAGTCGTCGATATTTGGTCTCGTACTAATGATTTAGTAACAGCAGCCATGATGGAAGAGATCTCAACGATGATTGTGAAAGATAAAGATGGCAATAAAGTGAAACTCGAATCTTCCAATTCTGTTTACATGATTGCAGATTCTGGTGCTCGTGGTTCCGTTGCGCAGTTGCGTCAGTTAGCGGGTATGCGTGGTTTAATGAGTAAGCCAGACGATACCATTATTGAAACGCCTATTACTGCGAACTTTAGAGAAGGCTTAAGCGTGTTGCAATACTTTATCTCAACACATGGTGCTCGTAAGGGTCTTGCAGATACTGCTTTAAAGACGGCAAATTCTGGTTATTTAACAAGACGATTGGTTGACGTTGCGCAGGATCTTGTGATCTCTGAAGAAGATTGCGGCACGATACACGGTATTGCAGTGACACCTCTTATTGAAGGGGGTGATATTGTTGAGCCTTTACATGAGAGAGTATTAGGTCGTGTGACTGCACAAGATATTCATCATCCTAAAAATAATTCTATTTTAATCCCTCGAGGCACATTGCTGGATGAGAGTTGGATCACAAAATTAGAAGATGTGTTAATTGATCAAGTCATTGTGCGTACACCGATTACTTGCGAATCCTATCAAGGTATTTGCGGTACGTGTTACGGTCGTGATCTTGCTCGTGGTCATCGCGTCAATATTGGCGAAGCAGTGGGTGTGATCGCTGCTCAATCTATCGGCGAACCTGGAACACAGCTTACGATGAGAACCTTCCACATTGGTGGTGCAGCATCGCGTACAACGACTGCGAACAATGTTCAGGTTAAATACGCGGGTAAAATTAAATTACATAATGTTAAATTATTAACGCGTTCCAATGGTCGATTTATTATTTCATCTCGTTCTGGTGTGCTCGCTATTTTGGATGATCATGGTCGTGAACGTGAACGATATAAAGTACCTTATGGTGCTGAATTAAGTATTAAAGATGGATCGTCTGTTGATGCGGGACAAGTGGTTGCCAATTGGGATCCGCATAGTCACCCTGTGATCACTGAAGTTGAAGGTCATATCAAATTTGTTGATTTGGTTGATGGACTCACGATGCATCGTCAAACAGATGATTTAACGGGTCTGACCAGTGTGGTCGTTACGGATCTTAAGCAGCGTACAGCGGCTGGTAAAGAATTGAAACCAATGATCAAATTAGTTGATGACAACGGCGAAGATCTTTATTTGGCAGGCACACAGCTTGTTGCACAATATTTCTTGCCGACAGATGCTATCGTTAACTTTGAAGATGGTGCAAAACTAAAGATTGGTGATGTGATTGCGCGTATTCCGCAAGAAAGTTCAAAGACACGCGATATTACTGGTGGTTTGCCACGTGTTGTTGATCTTTGCGAAGCGCGTCGTCCAAAAGATTCTGCTATCCTGGCTGAAATTTCGGGTGTTGTGAGCTTTGGGAAGGAGACAAAAGGCAAGCGTCGATTGATCTTGACCAATGCAAGCGGCGATGTGCATGAAGAATTAATTCCGAAATGGCGTCATGTCAATGTGTTTGAAGGTGAACACATTGAGAAAGGTGAGGTGCTCGTTGAAGGCGCACTGAATCCACATGATGTTTTACGGTTATTGGGTGTGAATGCCTTAGCAAATTATTTAGTGAATGAAATTCAAGACGTTTATCGTTTTCAGGGTGTACAGATCAATGATAAACATATTGAAGTCATTATTCGTCAAATGTTGCGTAAGGTTGTGATTACAGATTCAGGCGATAGCCCTTTCCTGAAGAGTGAGCCGGTTGAATATAGCATACTACGGCAGGAAAATCGTCGATTAAAACAAGAAGGTAAACGTGTTGCTTGTTATGAACATATCTTGCTTGGTATTACCAAAGCTTCCTTGTCGACAGAGTCTTTTATTTCAGCTGCATCATTTCAAGAGACGACACGTGTATTGACTGAAGCTGCCGTAGGTGGAAAATCAGATCCGCTTCGAGGATTAAAAGAGAATGTTATCGTTGGACGTTTAATCCCAGCAGGTACAGGGCTTGCGTATCATAGCAGTCGTACTTTAAAAGATAAGCAATCTGCTTGACATAAATGCGTTATTTTTTTAGAATCGCGCCTCACCTTATGAAAGTGGTGAAGTGTTTTGTTTGCTGTGTTTTAAGAGAAGAAGTATGCCAACTATTAATCAATTAGTTAAGTATGGAAGAACGCTAAAAGCGACAAAATCAAAGGTACCCGCTTTAGAGCGCTGCCCTTTGCGACGTGGCGTTTGTATGCGTGTTTATACCACCACGCCTAAAAAGCCTAATTCAGCGTTACGAAAAGTAGCGCGTGTCCGCTTAACGACAGGCTATGAAGTAACCGCTTATATCGGTGGTGAAGGACATAATCTTCAAGAACATTCCGTTGTTTTAATACGTGGCGGACGTGTGAAGGATTTGCCTGGTGTCCGCTATCATATTGTGAGAGGTAGCTTGGATACGGTTGGCGTTGAAGGCAGACGTCGTAGTCGTTCTAAGTATGGCGCAAAGAGACCAAAGCAATAGGAGCGAGTCATGCCAAGAAAGAAAGCAGCGGTTAAACGTGTTGTATTGCCAGATCCTTTATACGGTAGTGAACAAGTTGCAAAATTTATCAATGTCGTCATGCGAGAAGGCAAGAAATCAATTGCTGAAAGAATCGTATATGATGCATTGGAGATGTTATCTGATCGTCTAAAAAAAGAACATAAAGATATTTTACAAACAATGAAGAAAGCGCTAGACAATGTTGCGCCGACCGTCGAAGTCAAATCAAGACGCGTAGGTGGTGCAACGTATCCTGTGCCGATTGAGGTCTCTTCTGAGCGTGGCCATGAGTTGGCTAGACGTTGGCTTGTGAAAGCTGCCAAAACGCGAGCTGAAAAGACGATGGCACTGCGTTTAGCAGCAGAATTGCAAGATGCTTACCATGGTCGTGGCGCATCTGTTAAGGTGCGTGATGATGTGCATCGTATGGCAAAGGCAAACCAAGCATTTGCTCACTATCGTTGGTAAGAGGTGAAATGTGGCTAGAGCAACACCCATAGAGCGTTATAGAAATATTGGCATCATGGCGCATATCGATGCTGGCAAAACAACAACAACGGAACGCATTCTTTACTATACCGGTGTTTCACACAAGATTGGTGAAGTCCATGAAGGAACAGCTACCATGGACTGGATGGAGCAAGAACAAGAACGTGGGATTACGATCACATCTGCTGCAACCACTTGCTATTGGTATGGCATGGCAAAGCAGTTTCCTCAATATCGTATCAATATCATTGATACGCCTGGTCACGTCGATTTTACAATTGAAGTTGAGCGTTCTTTACGTGTGCTAGACGGCGCAACGGCAGTTTTGTGTGCGGTGGGTGGAGTCGAGCCACAAACAGAAACAGTCTGGCGTCAAGCGACGCGCTATGGCGTGCCAAGACTTGGATTTGTGAACAAGATGGATCGTGTGGGCGCGAATTTCTTACGCGTTGTTGAGCAAGTTAAAACAAAACTTAGATCGAATCCAGTTGTCATACAATTGCCTATTGGCGCGGAAGACCAGTTTAAAGGTGTGGTCGATCTCGTCAAAATGAAAGCTATTTACTGGAATGAAGAAAATCAAGGCATCACTTTCGAAGAACATGAGATTCCAACTGACATGGTTGATGCCTGTCAGGAATATCATGACAAATTAGTTGAAGCAGCTGCCGAATCATCCGAAGAGCTAATGAACAAATATTTAGAAGGCCAGCCATTAACTGAAAAAGAAATCAAGCAAGGCCTCCGTAAGCGTACGATCAACAATGAAATTATCCCCATGCTGTGTGGCACCGCCTTCAAGAATAAGGGCGTACAAGCCATGCTTGATGCGGTTATTGAGTATTTGCCATCACCTGCTGATGTGCCTGCTGTAAAAGGTCATTTAAACGATGCAGGAGAAACGCTAGCAGAAAGACATCCGCTAGATTCAGAACCTTTTTCAGCCTTAGCCTTCAAAATTGCAACCGATCCTTATGTCGGTACATTGACCTATTTCCGAGTTTACTCTGGTGTTTTGAAATCAGGCGATGTGGTATACAACCCAATTAAAGATCGTGAAGAACGTATTGGTCGCTTATTGTTAATGCATGCCAATGACCGCACAGAAATTAAAGAAGTCCATGCGGGCGATATTGCAGCAGCTGTTGGGTTGAAGAAAGTTAGCACGGGTGACACGTTATGTGATGTTAATCAGGTTATCTTGCTAGAGAAGATGGTATTTCCTGATCCAGTTATCGCAGTAGCCGTTGAGCCAAAGACAAAGGCTGATCAAGAGAAAATGGGTCTTGCGCTCAGCAAGCTTGCTCAAGAAGATCCATCATTTCGTGTTCATACGGATGAAGAGTCTGGTCAAACGATTATTGAAGGGATGGGAGAACTTCATCTTGAAATTATTGTTGACCGTATGAAGCGAGAATTTGGTGTTGATGCGAATGTGGGTAAGCCGCAAGTCGCTTATCGCGAAACGATTCGTCAGGTCGTTGAGCAAGAAGGGAAGTATGTCAAGCAATCAGGCGGGCGCGGTCAATATGGCCATGTCTGGATTAAGCTTGAGCCGCAAGAAGCTGGCAAGGGTTACGAATTTGAAAATGCAATTGTAGGTGGCGTTATTCCTAGAGAATATATCCCTGCAGTTGACAAAGGCATACAGGAACAAATGCAAAATGGCGTGATTGCGGGCTATCCTGTTGTTGATGTAAAAGTTACTTTATTTGACGGTTCTTATCACGATGTCGATTCCAATGAAATGGCGTTTAAAATTGCAGGTTCTATGGCCTTCAAAGAAGGCGCAAGAAAAGCGAAGGCCGTTTTATTAGAACCTATCATGAAAGTAGAAGCAGTGACGCCTGAAGATTTTATGGGCGATGTGATGGGTGACCTCAACCGACGTCGTGGCATCTTGCAGGGCATCGATGATTCACCAAGCGGTAAGGTGATTCATGCTGAAGTACCTTTATCAGAAATGTTTGGTTACGCGACAGATCTGCGTTCTATGTCGCAAGGCCGAGCAACGTATACGATGGAATTTAAAAAATATAATGATGTACCCGCTAATATTGCCGAACAAATAATCGATAAAAGTAAGGAGAAGTAAAATGGCAAGACCCGTCTTCGAACGAAAAAAACCCCATGTCAACGTAGGGACCATTGGTCACGTGGACCATGGCAAAACAACCCTCACCGCTGCTTTAA
>Ga0155614_183_pt2 | contig 14935 bp, 13 predicted proteins | sample RifCSPhighO2_12_FD_107271 | JGI IMG/M metagenome (GOLD analysis project Ga0155614, IMG submission 107271) | Gammaproteobacteria bacterium RIFCSPHIGHO2_12_FULL_42_10
CGAGGAGATCATCTTTCGGCGCAAAAAGCGCACCTCTGGATGACAATGTGTGTAAGCACTTTGATTTGGAGAAAAATATGGCTCTTACGCCCTCAACAATGATTCCACTGGGTACAATCGCACCTAGTTTTGCATTACCAGATGCTGCAACTCATAAAATTTATTCTCTTGATGAGCTAAAATCAGAGACAGCGACGGTCATCCTGTTTATTTGTAATCACTGCCCTTTTGTAAAGCATATACAAGAGAAAATGGTGGAGATTGCAAATCAATATCAAACACATGGCATCGCATTTATTGCGATCAACTCAAATGACACTGTGTTATATCCTGAAGACAGCTTAATCAATATGCAGCTTGAAGCTAAAAAAATGCGTTATCCCTTTCTCTATTTGTTCGATGAAACTCAGGTCGTAGCACGCGCTTACCAAGCCGCTTGTACGCCAGATATTTATGTATTTGATAAAAATTTAAAATGTGTTTACAGGGGAAGATTTGACAATTCAACGCCGACAAATAATCTACCCGTTACTGGGGCTGATTTAAGTCGAGCATTGGATTGTATTTTGGCGGGAAACCCGATATCTGAGGATCAGAAAAATAGTATCGGATGCAATATTAAGTGGAAGCAAAATATGAGCAAAGTTGCAGGATAATCCAACTCTCTTCTCCCGAACAGAAAGAGAGGAGAGAGTCGCATGAAATAGCAATGGATTAGACAAAAAATACTATTCGCCTTTATCCATTTGTCCTTTCAAGATATCGCCAAGTGTGGTTTTTAAAGCTGAACTGCTACTGCTGGTAGCAGGTTTCTTTTTGGCGCCGCCGCTACGTGGTACAGAACCTGCATCTTGCGATGCGGATGATGGTTTGCTGGATTTTGCTTTCTTGGTGCTGGTCTTTTCATCTTTTGCTGCAGCATGATGATCTTCAATATCATCTGTTACATCTTCTGCTGATGAAACAAGTGCGACCATATGCATCTTTTTATCAGCACCAACAACTTTTACATCAACAGCATCATCTACTTTCCATGAGGCGGTTACATCTGTTGCGCGTATCACACCTAACACATCAGTGGCCAGTTCAATAATTAATTGCTTTTGATTCAATTCAACGACTTTTCCAGAAACAATGTTGCCTTTCTTGTTGTTTTGTAAGTAGTGCGCAACAGGATCATCGGTTAGTTGTTTTAACCCGAGCGCAATGCGTTCGCGTTCAACATCTATCGTTAAAACCAATGCTTCTAGTTCGTCGCCTTTCTGATATTGACGTAATTTTTCTTCAGCTTCTTTTTCATTCCAGGCGATATCAGATAAATAAATTAATCCATCAATCCCCCCATCTAATTCAATGAAGATACCAAAGTCAGTAATTGATTTGATTTTACCTTTGATTTTTTCACCATCATGATGGTGTTCAGCAAAAGCTGCCCATGGATTAACAATGCATTGCTTCAAGCCGAGTGAAATACGTCGTCTATCCGCATCAACATCTAGTACCATTACTTCAACTTCTTGTCCTAAGTGTAGGACTTTATTAGGATTAACGTTCTTGTTAGTCCAATCCATTTCTGAAACGTGAACCAATCCTTCAATGCCTGATTCAATTTCAACAAAACAGCCGTATTCAGTAATGTTGGTCACACGGCCTGTGATTTTAGATTTAACAAGATAACGATCGCCGATATCTCGCCATGGATCGCCACCGAGCTGCTTTAAGCCAAGTGAAACACGCGCATGGTCACGATCAACTTTTAATACTTTTACTTTAACTTCATCGCCTAGTTTAAGAATTTCACTCGGATGTCTCGTACGTTTCCATGACATATCTGTAATGTGTAATAAGCCATCGATACCACCAAGATCAACAAACGCACCATAATCTGTTAAATTTTTAACGGTGCCTGTAATTTCATCGCCTTCATGAATATTTTCTAAGACTGCAGAGCGTTCAACATGCGTTTCAGCTTCCAGTACGGCGCGACGTGAAACAACAATATTATTGCGTTTTTGATCAACTTTAATGACTTTAAAGTCAAAAGACTTGCCTTCTAAGGAATCTGGATCGCGGATCGGTTTAAAATCCACCAAAGATCCCGGCAAGAATGCTTTTACTTTATTGATATCAACAGTGAAACCACCTTTAACGCGGCCAACGATGGTTCCATGAACCGTTTCATTGTTTTCATGAGCACGTGCAAGACGTGTCCATGATTCGAGTCGTTTTGCCCGTTCTCTAGAAAGACGTGTACTACCAAAGCCATCTTCCATTACTTCAAGTGCTACTTCAGTTTCATCTCCAACTTGAACGGAAAGATTACGATTCTCATCGTAGAACTGTTCGAGTGGAATATAGGACTCTGATTTTAATCCGGCATCAACAACAACATATTTGCTGTCAATGTGAAGGACGGTGGCTGTTATAATGGCACCAGATAGGATGGGGCTTTCAACTAAACTGCTTTCAAATAATTGCTCAAACGACTCCATATTGTCTTTCACTGTCAAACCTCAAATTTATTCTTAATTTCGTTAAGTATACGCGCAACCACTGCCACAATTGTCAGATGGTCGGTATCAATCAAGATGGCATCATGCGCTTTTTTAAGCGGGGAAGCAGCGCGTGCTTCATCGCGCTCATCACGTTCGCGTAATTCGACCATCAAGGCGCTGAGAGTAGCATGCACGCCCCTTTCTTTCAACTGGTTCAGTCGTCGTTTGGCGCGTTCTGACAATGAAGCTGTTAAGAAAAACTTAAGCTCTGCGTCTGGAAAAATAGCTGTTCCCATATCACGGCCTTCTGCTATTAATCCGGGTGGCACACGAAAAGCACGTTGTCGACTAAGCAACGCCTTTCTAACAGCAGGTATGGCTGCAATAATGGATGCTGCCTTGCCAGTCGATTCGTTAAAAAGATGCGCGGGTGCAACCTCATCTTTCTCTAATATAATGCGGGTTGGGGCGTTTTCTTGTGCAATAAATTGGATTTCTAAATGTTCTGCGAGCGTTGCAAGACCCGTTGCATCATCTGAGAGGATGTGATGTTTGTTGGCTGCAAGTGCTAAAAGACGATATAACGCACCACTTTCAAGCAATTTCCAGCCAAGCTGTTTTGCGATAATCTCACTGATTGTGCCCTTACCTGTCGCGCTGCTGCCATCAATCGTGATAACAGGTGCTACGGCACGCATGCGTCACTTTCCCCACTCACCCGCTCAAGATTGACTAGTACTTCTTTATCAGATAGCTGAATGAGACGCACACCTTGGGTATTGCGCCCAATGAGGGATATTTCTGAAACTGGGACACGAACAACCATCCCTTTATTGCTGATTAGCATGACGCCAGCATCTTGCTTAACTTGAATCGCACCGATGACCTTACCGTTTCGGTCGTTGACCTGGATAGAAATAATCCCTATCCCCCCGCGACCACTGACTCGATATTCATCTATCGCTGTTCGTTTGCCGAAACCCTTTTCGGTGACTGTTAAGATATCACCATCATGCGCCACAATGAGCGAAACAACGCGTTCATCTGGCTGTAAACGAATGCCGCGAACACCAGCTGCCTGTCTACCCATACATCGTACTTTACTGCCAGGGAAACGAACGACTTTGCCCACATCAGAGAAAAGCATAATATCATTTTGATCAACTGCAATTTCAGCTTGAACCAAATAGTCACCATCGTTTAGCTGGATAGCCATAATGCCAGATGAGCGTGGTCTAGAAAAATTAACCAGCGAGACTTTTTTAATCAGACCAAGAGAAGTTGCCATCACGACAAAATGATTTTCATCAAACTGGCGAACGGGCAAGAAAGTATTCACTTTTTCGCCTTCCCCTAATGGCAGAAGATTGACAATGGGGCGTCCACGAGCTGTCCTGCTTGCTTCAGGCAATTGATAGACCTTTAGCCAATATACTTTTCCAAAATTTGTAAAACAAAGTATGTGGTCATGAGCACGCGCTACGATCATAAAATCAATGGAATCTTCTTCCTTGACTGCCGCACCCATTTTGCCGCGTCCACCGCGATGTTGCGCTTTAAAACTATCCAATGTTTGCGTCTTCACATAGCCATCATGTGATAACGTGACAACACGTTCATCATCAGGGATTAAATCTTCAATCATTAGCTCGCCTTCTTCCACGGCAACCATTTCTGTGCGCCGTGCATCGCCAAATATTTCTTTAAGAGCGATTAATTCATCTCGGATGACTTTCATGAGTTGTGCTGGTGATTCCAGAATGGCGAGTAATTTAATAATCAATGCTTGTAGTTCAGCATATTCAGAAATAATTTTATCTTGTTCAAGATTGGTTAAACGATTTAATCGCATTTCTAAAATAGCTTGTGCTTGCGCTGCAGATAATCGATATTCGTTAGTAGATGATGGGTTAGTGGCATCAATCATCATTTTAACAGTAGATGAAATTTGCCAGGTTGACTCCATTAATTTCATTTTCGCTTCATTAGTATCTTTAGCTTTTTTAATTAATGCAATCATGGCATCGATATTAGAAAGTGCAATCGCAAGCCCTTCTAAGATATGCGCACGTTCACGCGTTTTATTAAGGTCAAAAATCGTGCGTCTTGTAACAACATTACGACGATGTTTGATAAATGCATTTAATAACTGCTTTAATGTTAATGTTTTAGGTTGCCCATCTTCTAATGCAACCATATTAATACCAAACACAGTTTGTAGCGGTGTGTGTACTAACAATTGATTTAAAATGACATCGGTATTTTCACCGCGACGAATATCAACAACAACCCGTATACCCTGCTTTGCCGATTCATCGCGCAATCCAGTAATGCCGTCTATTTTCTTGTCTTTCACTAATTCTGCAATACGCTCCACAAAACGCGCTTTATTCACTTGATAAGGTAACTCTGTCACCACAATACGTTCTTTACCACCCTTTTCGTCATGCTCAATATGGGTCCTGCCACGCACCATAATGCGTCCACGGCCAGTACTGTAGGCTTCGATAATGCTATTTCTACCGTAAATGATACCGCTTGTCGGAAAATCAGGTCCTGGTATATATTGCATTAAATCCATCACAGTTAGCTCAGGATTATCGATCAATGCAATACAAGCACTCACCGTTTCACTCAGGTTGTGTGGTGGGATATTTGTGGCCATGCCAACTGCAATGCCTGATGAACCATTAATTAGTAAATTAGGGAGTTGCGTTGGTAAAACGATGGGCATCATCTCATGCTCATCGTAGTTGGGTGTAAAATCGACTGTATCTTTTTCGATATCTGCTAACAAAGCATGCGCTAATCGCGACATGCGAATTTCGGTGTAACGCATTGCAGCTGCTGCATCGCCGTCGATTGAACCAAAGTTACCTTGGCCGTCCACCAAGGTGTAACGCATTGAGAAGGGTTGCGCCATACGCACAATGGTATCGTAAACGGCTGTATCGCCATGTGGGTGGTATTTACCAATAACATCACCAACGATACGAGCAGATTTTTTATAGGGCTTGTTCCAATCATTGCCCAATTCATGCATGGCAAATAAAACACGTCGGTGTACAGGTTTTAACCCATCCCGAACGTCAGGCAATGCGCGTCCAACAATGACGCTCATCGCATAAGCAAGGTAAGATTGTTTGAGCTCACTTTCAACGCTAACTTTTTGAACTTCTTTTGCAACAAAATTTTCCATGGTCTGTCCAAAATAGTGTATTTAAATCGTTCTTCACTATACCACCAATTCTCTCAATTTTCGACGCAAGACTTTGCCGATATTGGATTTTGGGAGTTCATTAATAAATACGATGCTTTTGGGAATTTTATAGGGTGTTAAATGCACCCGACAATGATTTTCGATCATGTCTTTGGTCAATGATTTATCATCCGCCACAATAAAGGCTTTGATAGCTTCTCCAGTCTGCTCATCCGGTATGCCCACTACTGCGCATTCTTTAAGACCAGGTAACATCATCAATACGGTTTCTATTTCCAAGGGGTAGACATTAAAACCTGAGACCAAAATCATTTCTTTTTTACGTTCTACGATGCGAATAAACCCCTCTTTGTCCATCACGCCCATGTCTCCCGTTAAAAACCAACCCTCTTTCGTGAACGCATTTTTGGTTTCTAATGGATGATGCCAGTACCCACGCATCACTTGTGGACCCTTAATGCCTAATTCGCCTATTTCACCTCTTGGAACCTCTACTCCGCCATTATCTAAAAAAATAACATCTGTTGAGGGAAGCGGAAGCCCAATCGAGCCATTGTATTCTTTTAAAGTATATGGATTAACCGTTACGCAAGGCGATGCTTCTGTCAGGCCATACCCTTCAAGCAATGGAAAATGCGTAACAGATTGCCATTGTTCTGCGGTGACTTGTTGTACTGCCATACCACCACCAAATACAAAATGTAAATGGCTAAAGTCTAGCCGTTTAAAAGCGGGATTTTTCAACAAAGCAGCGAATAAAGTATTGACACCCGTCATGATTGTAAATTTGAATTTCTTCATTTCTTTTAGCATGCTCGGGATATCGCGCGGATTAATGATTAAAACATTCAAACCGCCCGTGCTCATAAAAAGAAGACAATTACCCAACAATGAGAAAATATGATAAAGTGGTAATGCAGTGATGACGATTTCACGCCCAGGCTGCAATTTTTGATTAAACCATGCTCTCACCTGCAAAAGATTAGCAATCATGTTTCGATGTGTCAGTATGGCACCTTTTACGATGCCTGTTGTACCACCTGTATATTGTAAAAATGCAATATCTTCTTTCGTTAATTCGACGGGCTGCAATGCTAACGCGCGCCCTTGTGTTAGCGCTTGATTAAAAAAAGCGACGTATGGCAATCGCCATTTTGGCGTGGGATGCATTAATTTCATCGCAGCAGCCATAAGACAGCGTCTTGCAAATGGATGAAGATCTAACATATCTGTCACGATGATTGCAGGTTGGAATGCAAGATGTGGCAACGCTTTTTCTAAAATATGTGCGACATGTGAAAAAATGACGGTCGCTTTTACCTCAGCATCATTTAACCGAAATGCCAATTCATCAGCCGTATAGAGCGGATTCACGTTAACAACAATCAGCCCCGCTCGCAGCGCGCCCATTAAAACAAGCGGATATTGTAAAATATTAGGTAAGATGATAGCGAGTCGATCACCTTTCTGTAATTTTAAAATTTGCTGAAAATAGGCTGCCAATGCGCGGCTATTAACATCTAGTTCTCGAAAAGTCATTGTCCGCCCCAACAAATAAAATGCGGGGCGATCAGCATGCTGCGCCACTGCCTCATCGATCATGGCAACAATAGAAGAATACGTATCAGGATTAATTTCTGTTGGAACATCGGGTGGATATTGATTTAACCAAATCTTTTCCATTTAACACATGTCCCTACGGCATAGCATGCAATATATAATCCTAAATTCGGGACGAGAGGATTTGAACCTCCGACCACTTGCACCCCATGCAAGTGCGCTACCAGGCTGCGCTACGCCCCGTTGGTATGGACTAGCCCGGATATTTCATCATTTTTCACGCCCTCGTTACGCTATATGATGAAATATCCGGGCTAGTCCTATTTATTCCGTTAACAGATTCTGCAGAACGGTTTCAAGATCTACAATTACTTTTTTTAACATTGCGTCTTTTTTAATGGCGGGACTGACAGTATGCGGTAAGTTTTGCAATTGTAACCGAGCACCTTCAATTGTAAAACCATCTTCATAAAGCAATTTTTTAATTTGACGAACCAGTAGAATATCTTGATGTTGATAATAACGTCGATTGCCTTCTCGTTTCACGGGATTTAACCGTGAAAATTCTTGTTCCCAATAACGCAGAACATAAGGTTGCAACGCGCAAAGCTCGCTAACCTCACTGATTGTGAAATAACGTTTATCTGGAATAGATGGCAAAGAAGCAACGCTGCGCTGAGATTTTGCGCTTTTACGTTGTCTAGCCTCTCTCTCGTTCCGCGTCATGTTCATCTTTTCCGACATATTTTTCTACTCGCGCCTTGAGTTTTTGTCCGCAATGAAATGTTACAACACGTCGAGCACTAACAGGTACAATGGCACCTGTGCGTGGGTTACGTCCAGGTCGTTCTCGTTTGTCGTGTAAGGTAAAATTACCAAAACCAGATAATTTAACTTCAACGCCATGTGTGAGCGCATGGCTAATTTGCGTAAAGAATAGCTCAACTATCTCTTTAGCCTCTCTGTAAGAAAGACCAATGGATTCGTTTAAGTTTTTTGCAAGATCAGCTTTTGTGAGTGTTGTCATCATCCGTTCCTTAGTGTTGCTCCAAAAGTTTTTTCAAGCAGTGCTACGGTGCGTTCCATTGTTGATGCAACCTCTGCATCAACAAGCGTTCGCGCACCATGTTGTAGTATCAATGCAAATGCGATACTTTTTTGACCGACCGGCACCCCAGTTCCTTGATAAACATCAAATACAAACACACTCTTTAATAAATCGCCCGCAGCAAGCTGTATTGTATCCTGAATTTCTTTCGTAGGTACAGTCTCTCGTATAAGAATAGCCAGATCTCGACGAATGGTTGGAAAGGACGAAATGGCACTCAATTTTATAGGTATTGCCTGTAATAGCTTTAAATCTAATTCAAAGACGAATACTGGGTCTGTCACTTTTAAATCAAGCAATAACGCAGGATGTAGCGCACCGACTTTACCTATTAACTGGTTTAGATAATAAATGCCAGCCGCTTGACCAGGATGAAGCGCTGCGTGCGTTTCGGCAATAAACGAACATTGATCAAGGACATTATAATGTCTCAAAAGAGCCTCAACATGCCCTTTAATGTCATAAAAATCAACGTCACGCGTTTGCAGTCCCCATTGTTCCTCAAAACAAGAACCTGCTATTAACCCAGCTAATCTTGGATGCTCAGCAAGCGATGAGCGATCTTCGTTAAAAAAAACAGTGCCTATTTCAAATAGGCAAATATGATTTTGTTGTCGATTAAGATTATATAAAAGCGATTGTATCAATCCTGGCCAAAGATTGGTACGCATGACGCTCATTTCAGCAGTCATTGGATTAGATAATTCAAAGGATGTTTGGTTGGGATTTAAAGCAAGCTGCAAAGTTTTCTCAACAAAACTATACGAAATGATTTCTGAATAGCCTTGATCAGACAAGAGCTGTCTTAGAATATGCCAATCGCCCGTTGCACGCGACATGGTTCCGATACTGGCAGTATTTGGAATCACTGTTAAGACGCCCTTCAATACTTGAACAGGAAGTTGATCTAATCCATAAAATCGAATGATTTCTTCAATGAGATCTTCAGGTAAAGATAAATCAAATCGATAAGGTGGGATTGTTACGCGCCACCCATGACGCATGGATTGATATTCAAAATGTAATGATTTAAATATACTATCTACATCTTTGTTTTTAAAACAAATCCCTGTTACTTTTTCTAAGTGTTTTTGCGTTAAAGTCACTTGTTTTTTTCTGGTAATCGCTGTTTTATGTGTTCGATTAATCAGCGGTCCAGGTTCGCCTTGAGCGATTTCAACAATGAGTGTTGTGACTCTTTCAATCGCCACTTGCTGAATCGTTGGATCGACGCCTCGCTCAAAGCGTGTTGCGGACTCCGACTGCAGCCGATATTGTTGTCGCGCGCGCGCGATATCAGCGGGTGGAAAATAGGCACTTTCAAGCACAATGTCAGTTGTTTGAGAAGTCACGCCAGAATCAGCGCCGCCCATAACACCTGCAATAGCCAATAATTTAGTAGCGTCTGCAATAACCGTCGTTTGGTTATCTAGCGTTTTTTGAGAACCATCCAATAAAATAATCACTTCCCCAGATTTTGATAGCCTGACTTGAATCTCGCGATGAATACTATTTAAATCGAAAGCATGCATCGGCTGCCCCAGTTCAAGCATGACATAATTAACAATATCAACAATGGGATGGATACAATTTAAACCGCAAGCCTCCAATCTTTCCTGTAGCCAAGCAGGTGTTACTGCGTGACGATTAATATTACGAATGATGCGACCGATATAGCAGGGTGCTTGTTTATGGGAGCGCACATGAATTGGTAAAACATCTTCTATCGCCGCAGGATGTGACGGGATAATGTGTTTTTTTAATGGAATATGCAAAACAGCAGCGATTTCGCGCGCAATGCCCTGCATGCTTAAGCAGTCACCACGATTGGGTGGAATAGCAATATCTAGAATATGATTCTCATATCCCTCTACTTCTAATCCTATTTTAGTTAATAACTTACTGAATTCTTTTAAAGTAAGATCTGGATTGACCCATTCCCGTAACCAAGATTCGCTATAGTGCATGACACAGATTATTCCTGTTTAAAACTGCTTTAAAAACCGCACATCATTTTCGAATAACGATCGCAAATCAAGAATACCGTATTTTAACATCGTTAATCGATCAATACCGGCTCCCACAGCAAATCCACGATAACGTTTTGTATCCACATCCGCCATTTTTAAAACATGCGGGTGAACCATACCGCATCCCAATACTTCTACAAAACCTGTTTGCTTACAAACACGACAAACTGTTCCGCGACCATTGCAAGCGATACAACCAATATCTACTTCAAGCGAGGGTTCTGTGAATGGAAAATAAGAAGGTCGAAATTGAATGGTCACCTCACGCGCAAAAAAGGCCTGAAGGACTTGTGTCAACAAATGTTTTAATGTCGCAAGCGTTGCATCCTCATCGATTACCAAAACTTCTATTTGATGAAACATAGGAGTATGCGTCAAATCAAAATCACGACGATAGACTCTACCAATCGAGATCATACGTAAAGGTGGTTGCATATATTTCATGGCGCGAATTTGTACCGCAGAAGTCTGCGTTCTCAATAACAATCCATTTGGAAAATAAAACGTATCCTGCATAGCGCGTGCAGGATGGAAAGGAGGTGTGTTCAGTCTTGTAAAGTTATGCTCATCATCTTCAATTTCAGGGCCTTCCAAAGAAATAAATCCCATCTGTTCAAAGATGCGCTGCAAGTCTTCAATGGATTGGGTGACTGGGTGAATACTGCCACACCCTGTGTCTCGTCCCGGTAAAGTAATATCGATAGTTTCTTTTTCAAGCTGTTGTTTTAATTGATTATTTTTTAATAAAATCGATTTTTCTTTAATCCACTGTTCGATATTTTCTTTAGCAAGATTAATATTTTGACCGGCTAATTTGCGTTCATCTGGTGGTAGTTGGCCAATTGTTTTAATGATCTCAGTTAGCGATCCTTTTTTACCGAGATATTCGACGCGGCACTGTTCGAGGTCTTGTATGGAAGTTGTGCTTTTGATGGCATGTTCTGCTTGTTGTAACAGGGTTTCTAGTTGCATTGCAACCTACCTTAACAGTTTAAATGCCTATACCGTAACTTGTTGTCGCCCTCTCCCTTAGCGTTCTTTGCTGAAGGAGAGGAAGCAGCAATATTGATAGTATTATCTGGATTGCTTCGTCTCTGCGCTCCTCGCAACGACGAAATCCTGTTTTTAGTTATTCTGCTGAATAGGTACATACAATCTACCTTTCCAACATACAACAACATTAAGCAGCTTGCTGCAAACTCATTTTTGCTTGTTCAGTTAACGCATGAAAAGCAACGGGATCATGAACTGCCATATCTGCTAAAATTTTACGATCAAGCACAATGGTTGCTTTCTTCAAGCCATTCATGAACGTGCTATAACGCATACCGTAGTTATGCAGCGCGGCGTTAATACGCACAATCCATAAAGTACGAAAATCGCGTTTTTTCTGGCGACGATCACGATAGGCATACTGCCCGGCTTTAATGACGGCTTGTTTTGCAACGCGATATACGCGACTACGCGCACCATAGTAACCTTTTGCTTTGGCAAGCACTTTCTTGTGTCTAGCGCGTGCCGTAACGCCACGTTTAACTCTTGACATAACTCTTCCCCTTTATCTTGAATAAGGCAGCATTTGTTCTAATCTGCCTTGATCTTCTTTACGCACCATAAGACCGGCGCGCAATTGACGCTTACGCTTAGTCGTTTTTTTTGTGAGGATGTGATTACGATTTGCACTTTTGCATTTAAAGCCAGTGGCTGTTTTGCGAAAACGCTTAGCTGCCCCACGATTTGATTTTAATTTTGGCATATCATCTCTCTATTTTTTCTTTGGCCCAAACACCATTACAATTTGACGACCTTCGAACTTAGGGAATTGCTCTACAGCCCCATGATTAGTCAAGTCGCCCATCATTTTTTGCAATAACTGTGTTCCTAATTCAGGATGCGCCATTTCACGTCCACGAAAACGGACTGTAATTTTTGCTTTATCACCCTGCTCAAGAAATTTCATTACATTCCGCAGTTTGACCTGATAATCCGCTTCTTCTGTTGCTGGACGCAATTTAATCTCTTTAATTTGTATTTGTTTTTGCTTCTTCTTCGCGGCCGCTTGGCGTTTGCTCATTTGGAATTTAAACTTACCAAAATCCATTATTCGACAAACAGGCGGCTTCGCATCAGGCGACACTTCAACGAGATCAAGCCCTGCTTCAGTACTCATTTTCTTTGCGTCAAGAAGAGAGACAACCCCGCACTGCCCACCATCTGCATCAATTAAACGTACCTCTGAAGATCTAATCTCATCGTTCACACGAGGTTTCTTATCTGTTGTAATCCTATGATCCTCCTATTCTGTAACTCGGCCTAAACGTGCAATATCTGCATGAATTAGGTCAATCAACTGTGCGACGGGCATCACGCCTAAATCGGAACCGTCTCTCATTCTAACAGAAACCGTTTCGGCAGCCTGCTCGCGATCTCCCACCACGACAAGGTAGGGAACATGCGCAATCGTGTGTTCTCGGATTTTAAAGCTGATCTTCTCGTTTCTCAAGTCCGATCTTACTCTAATATCATGATTTTTCAACTCATTGGTTACTTTTTCGACAAAATCTGCCTGTTTATCGGTAATATTGATCACAACTACTTGTACAGGCGCAAGCCAGGTGGGTAATTTACCAGCATAGTGCTCAAGCAGAATACCAATAAAACGTTCCAAGGAACCTAAAATCGCTCGATGCAGCATAACGGGTATTTTTTTGCTGCCATCTTCAGCAATATAAGATGCTTCTAGACGGGCTGGTTGTGCATAATCAAGCTGAAAAGTACCGCATTGCCACATACGACCAATACAATCTTTTAAATGAAATTCTATTTTAGGGCCATAAAACGCCCCTTCTCCCGGACGTGATTCAAAATGAATACCCAAATGACGCAGAGAATCTGCCAGTGCATTTTCAGCCTGATCCCACAAACCATCATCACCTAAACGTTTTTCTGGACGCATTGCCAGTCTTACCGTGATATCGTTAAAACCAAAATCACGATAAACATCTATAAATAAACGTATAAAACGTGATGTTTCAGTCTGTAATTGAGCTTCAGTACAAAAGATATGCCCATCGTCTTGGGTCATTTGTCTAACACGCATCAAGCCATGCATTGCACCCGACAATTCATTGCGGTGAACGCAACCAAATTCAGCAAGACGAATCGGTAACTCTCGATAGCTACGTAGACCTTGTTTAAAGATTTGTACATGGCAAGGACAATTCATTGGTTTTAAGGCGTAGGACCGATCATCTACCTCTACAGTAAACATTTCTTCGTGAAACATGTCCCAATGCCCAGATTGTTTCCATAAGGTTAAATCAACCACTTGTGGCGTCGCTACTTCCTGGTAATCATCTTCTAAAATTCGTTGTTGAATATATTTTTTAATTACCTGATAGATTGTCCAACCATTTTCATGCCAAAACACCATGCCCGGTGCTTCTTCTTGAAAATGGAAAAGATCCATGATTTTGGCTTGCTTACGATGATCGCGTTTTTCTGCTTCTTCTAAGAGATGTAGATATTGTTCGAGTGCTTTCTTGTCATGCCAGGCTGTGCCGTAAATACGCTGCAGCATGGCATTTTTTGAATCGCCACGCCAATATGCGCCCGATACTTTTGTTAATTTAAATGCCTTAATCATGCCCGTGCTGGGCACATGAGGGCCACGACAAAGATCGGTGAAATCATCTTGCGTGTAAAGCGACAGCACTTCATTAGCGGGAATATCTTGAATAATTTTTACTTTGTATGTTTCGCCAATCTTGTCAAAAAACTGGATCGCCTCATCACGCGTCATCGTTTGTCGAGACACAGGATGATTTTTAGTAATAATTTCATGCATCTTTTTTTCGATCGCGACTAAATCGTTCTCTGAAAAGGCGCGTTCAAATGCGAAATCATAATAAAAACCATTTTCAATGACAGGACCGATGGTTACCTGTGCGCTAGGAAAGAGAGATTTAACAGCTTGTGCCAACACGTGCGCTGCAGAATGACGAATGACTTCTAATCCTGCTGGGTCTTTCTCGGTAATAATACGCAGCGTTGCATCTTCTTGAATAGGATAGCAGGTATCAACCAGCTTATCGTTAACCTGACCTGCCAGTGCATGTTGTGCAAGGCCTTTACTAATCAGTGAGGCAACTTCAAAGACTGTGACAGGTGCATCAAATTTTTTCTGCTGTCCATCGGGTAATGTAATTACTGGCATAAAATTCTCAGAACAATCCTATCTACACTGTGATTCTCGTAAAAACAGGAACAACACAATCAGTAGGCACGAGTGGGATCGAACCACCGACCACCACCATGTCAAGGTGGTGCTCTACCACTGAGCTACGTGCCTATGGCTTCGCCACTAATTTAGGTTGTCAAGATACCCGGATGGGTAAGAAAAATCAATCAATACAAAACAATGCGAATTGACCCACATTAAAAGGTTACGGTAGGGATACCAGTTACCTGATACCCCCCCGCACAGATCCGTGCATGCAGCACTACTGCACACGGCTCCTAC
>Ga0155614_172_pt4 | contig 14558 bp, 15 predicted proteins | sample RifCSPhighO2_12_FD_107271 | JGI IMG/M metagenome (GOLD analysis project Ga0155614, IMG submission 107271) | Gammaproteobacteria bacterium RIFCSPHIGHO2_12_FULL_42_10
TTTGTTATCCGTGAGTGTCCCATTTTTGGCTACGCGGTACTTGAGATTCTGTGTTGTCTAGGCGTATAGTTTCAACCAGCCAGTGAGCGATCATCTTCTCGGGGCGGGAATTTCAATGAGGTGTCTCTATGGATTTAGACAATGCTATTCAGAAATACAACCCGCAAATATCTTGGCGATCCAAAAGGCGAACTCCATGATTATCTTGTTAGACTATCGCCTACCGAACTGCTTTTACCTAACAACAATATCTGTGCAGGTATCCGCTGGTTATTCAGAAAAAAAGAAACGGCCAGAGGCAAATTAAAACGCGAAGCAACATGGGAGGAAGCAATAGAAGATTACAAAGATTGACTGAATAAGATTATTGATAATGAGCCATACAACCATAAAATGATGGAAGACCTTCACTATTATTATGGGTTATTAAAAAACAAACGAGGATAAGCATGCGAGCTGTCGTGATTCTGTTTCTGTTTTTTATTCATACCAATACATGGGCAATCAATGCTACTGCCAAACAAAAATACCACTATCAATTACTGACTGATGATTATGGCATCCTCACTGAAAACGATTTAGCTAAATATGCAGCCGGTATGAAGCCCATGCCCTATACAGATAAAAGCAGCACACTCAATTACTGGCAATGTTTTCCTCGAGATCATATATCTATTACGCTCGAAGATATGGGCTATTCATCTGAAAATTTTGGATGGAAAGATACACTTGCTGATATAAAAATCACAGCATGGATCAAACCAGGCGTTATTCAGGAATATAGAATGCGCGCGATGCAATCAGCATCCGACTATGAAAATTCCTTTCGCTTCTGGCGAAAACTAATGAAAAACCAAAAATATGTTTGTTTAGCAGGCAATATTGCCATCGCTGCAAATAAGATCGGCGAAGATGGCATAACACGTGAAGTACATAGCTGGACATTTGACAAAATTAAAACCAAGAACGGCTGTGACTCTTATTTTGATGGTCAGGATTGTTGAGTCAACCTTGCTAACTCGTTTCTCTATTGTTGCCATTTTGCTGCGCTCCTACTCAGATTAGTTAGATAACATCTGTCTGTAAGAGCAGGCCTTGGAGTCTAACAATCTCGTGACTGTTATTTGCGAGTGCCCCATTTTTGGCTACGTCTGTATAAAAACTGGCCAAAAACTATTTTTCTAATTTAAAAATTAATTATTTTTCAACTAGCTGGCGATGGGACTCGAACCCGCGACCTGCTGATTACAAATCAGCTGCTCTACCAACTGAGCTACGCCAGCCTAAATTTTTAGGGCTTTATTAATAGCACATCTGCTGTGCGTTTTGCAAAGAGTCCGCTTTCCACGACACCAACAATATTTTTCAATTGTGCTTCCATAGCACGTGGATCCAGCAAGATTAAATTATGTACATCTAAAATAGTATTGCCATTATCCGTGATAAAGCCTGTGCGGTAAACAGGATCTCCGCCTAATTTAACAATTTCACGTGCAACGTAGCTGCGAGCCATGGGGATCACTTCAAGCGCTATAGGGAACGCACCTAAAACGTCTACTTGCTTGCTGCTATCTGCGATACAGATGAATTTCTTGGCAACGGTTGCGATGATTTTTTCTCGTGTTAGCGCACCCCCGCCACCTTTAATCATTTGTTTGAAAGCATTAATCTCATCTGCACCATCAACATAAAGTGGCAGCTCACCTGCTGAGTTTAGATCTAATACGAGGATGCCTAGGGCTTGTAATTGTTTGGCAGTTGCAATAGAGCTTGCAACAGCGCCTTCTAATCTATCTTTGATGCGTTGCAAGGCGGCAATAAAATAGTTAACGGTAGAGCCTGTGCCGACGCCGATAATCGTGCCTGGCTCAATGAATTCTAATGCGGCTTCTGCGGCGGCTTTTTTTTGGGTTTCTTGATGATTAGTCATGATGTTTTAGAAGGAACAGCCTTCCTCTCCTCGAACCCTCTCCTCCCGAAAAGCGGGAGGAGAGGGGGTCGCTTCGATATAGTTTATAGTATATAGCTGGTTAAATCTTCATCTTTGATTAGTTGTTGCAAGCACTGATCAACATAATCAGCATCAATATTGACGACATGATCTACCATATCAGACGCAGCGTAGGAAACATCTTCTAATAATTTTTCTAATACAGTATGTAAACGTCGCGCACCGATATTTTCAACGCGCTCATTCACATGCCAAGCAATTTCAGCAATGCGACGCACACCATCTGGCAAAAAGTTTATCTTCACACCTTCAGTCGCGAGCAAAGCAACATACTGTGCTGTCAATGCCGCCTGTGGTTCTGTTAAGATGCGAACAAAATCATCGGTCGATAATGATTTTAACTCCACGCGAATGGGCAAACGCCCCTGTAGTTCAGGAATGAGATCGGATGGTTTTGCAAAATGGAAAGCGCCTGATGCAATAAACAAAATATGGTCCGTACGCACCATACCATATTTTGTTGAAATAGTTGAACCTTCAATTAAAGGTAGTAAATCACGCTGCACACCCTCACGCGATACATCAGCACCTGCATATTCTGAGCGTTTTGCAATCTTGTCAATCTCATCGAGAAAGACAATGCCACTTTGCTCAACAGTATCAATAGCGTTCGCCTTGATGACATCATTATCAATTAGTTTCGTGGCTTCCTCTTCTTGCAATATTTTTCTCGCATCAATCACTTTTAATTTACGCGTTTTCTTGCGATCTGTTCCCAAACTTTGAAACATGCTCTGCAATTGACTTGTCATCTCTTCCATACCGGGTGGCGACATAATTTCAACGCCCATGGGTGGTAAGTGAATATCAATTTCGATTTCAGTATCATTTAATTCGCCATTGCGCAAACGCGTACGAAATAATTCCCTTGTGGAGGCATCGGGTTTGACTATCTCAGAGGGTTCACCTGCAAAACTCGCATGAGGATGCGGCAATAATGCATTCACAATACGTTCTTCAGCAGCGGCTTCTGCCTTAATACGTACCTTAATCACTTCTTTTTCTCGCATCATTTTGATCGCCATATCCACTAAATCACGGATAATCGATTCAACATCTCGCCCAACATACCCAACTTCAGTAAATTTAGTCGCTTCTACTTTAATAAAAGGCGCTTCTGCTAATTTTGCCAAACGTCTTGCAATTTCTGTTTTACCAACGCCCGTTGGGCCAATCATTAAAATATTCTTAGGAACCACTTCATCACGTAATATTTTAGGAAGCTGCAAACGACGCCAACGGTTACGCAATGCAACAGCAACGGCTCGCTTTGCTTCGTTTTGACCAATAATATATTTATCTAACTCACTCACGATTTCGCGTGGTGTAGGGGTAACAGGCAATATAACCGTCATGACTTAATCACTCTAATGTTTCAATTGTAAAACGTTGATTAGTGTAAATACAGATAGAAGCCGCTACCGTCAAGGACTTTTCTACAATGGCGCGTGCGCTCAATTCTGTATTTTCAAGGAGTGCCATCGCTGCAGATTGCGCATAAGGACCGCCCGAGCCGATTGCAAGTAAATTGTTTTCAGGCTCAACGACATCGCCTGTCCCTGAAATCATTAAAGATATTTTTTTATCAGCCACAAGCAACATCGCCTCTAGTCGACGCAACATGCGATCTGTGCGCCAATCTTTGGCTAATTCAACGGCAGAGCGCAATAAATGACCTTGATGCTTCTCAAGTTTGGATTCAAAACGTTCAAACAAAGTAAATGCATCGGCTGTTGCGCCAGCAAATCCTGCCAATATTTGATCATTATAAAGGCGGCGTACTTTACGAGCATTGGATTTCATCACGGTTGTCCCCAATGTTACTTGTCCGTCACCGCCAATCACAACTTGGTTATTTCGGCGAACAGAAATAATTGTCGTACCATGTAATTCGAGCAAGAAATGACTCCTTATGTTTCGCTATTTCAGCAAATGGGCAAAACAGTGTACTAATCTGGTTAATATGTAATATAGTGACAAAGTTAAAATTTGCAAGCTAAGGGTAACCCATGCGACACAATCATCGTCAAAATAATGAACTACGTCCCATCACCATTACTCGTCACTACACCCAGCATGCTGAAGGATCAGTACTGATCGAGTGTGGCAAAACGAAAGTCATCTGCACGGCAACCCTCATTCCTACCGTTCCCTCATTTTTAAAAAATTCAGGACAAGGTTGGGTCACCGCGGAATACGGCATGTTACCACGCGCAACACATGAACGTATGCCTCGAGAAGCTGCTAAAGGAAAACAAACTGGACGCACGCAGGAAATACAGCGCCTCATTGGTCGCGCGTTGCGCAATGCAGTTGATCTCACGCTTCTAGGTGAAAACACGATTCAAATAGACTGCGACGTCATAGAAGCAGATGGCGGTACACGCACAGCCTCTATCACAGGCAGCGTAGTGGCGCTCAAAGATGCGATTGATCAGCTCGTTACAAAAAATCAACTCACCCGATCGCCATTTAAACAATGGATTGCTGGCGTTTCTGTCGGATTAAAGCAAGGAAAACCACTGTTGGATTTAGATTATGCGGAAGATTCAACAGCAGACACTGATATGAACATTGTCATGACAGAACAGGGTCGCTTCATTGAAATACAAGGCACAGCTGAAAAAAATGCCTTTACACAAGATGAATTAAATCAATTATTAGATCTAGCAAGACAAGGCGCGCAAATGCTAATTGAGAAACAGAAAAAAGTGTATTAGTTATCGTCGTAAACGGTTGCGAGAGGCTGCACAAGACTCATCAGCTGGCAAGGCAGCTGTCGGAGGAGAGAACAAACCCACGCCGCTCGTTACAACAAGCTGTCGCTTTAGCTTTTGCAACTGCAAATATGCTTTTTCTAAAGATAAGGGCGATACAACAGGTCGTAATTCAGCCATCACTAAAGAAGCGGCCATATTGCCCGCAGAAACAAAATAATGATTACGATCTAAATTGCGTAAATATTGTTGCCAAGCCATTTCGTGATCATCACGATTCGTATATTTTTCTTTTTCGCCACAACGATCCCACAAAAAACGCGCGACTGCTTCTTTAACCACGCGTGGCGTAGGCCGGCCAGAAAGATCACAATAATACAACGAAAAAGGAATAGCTCGCGTTTCAACTCGAATTAAGGATGCCTGATCACCACACCGATACAAAATATGATGATCATTGTTAGCGAACGACTGATCCTGACGCGACCACTCTAAATAATCACATAGTAACCTAGTCAGCTCTTTAGAACCGTCTACCGTATCGTGTTGAAATGGCACATCCTGTTCATTTTCTAACATAGTCGTCCTGTATTATTTTCCGAGCGATTGTAAAACATGGCTCAAATTGTCTGGAGCATGCTGTACTTGGTCACGTACACGATCAATCACCGATCCTAATTTTTGCTTAGCCAACTCAACGTTCAATAGAGTTGCATCAAGCCGTATCACGGGATTTGCCAAACTACCTGCGATCGTCACAGGGATAGCTAATCGCGAGTGAGTATCTTGTTTTAAAATAACACGCAACTGCAAAGCAATCGTATCGGCAATCAAACTTACCTCACCATTACTATGTACTGTAAAGGTGGGCGCTAATAAAGTTGCATCGTTCGTTGTGGCAACGCCGTGATGAATTTGGAAGGTGCCTGTGAAATGATCAAATACCGTTTGGGAACTAGGCACAGTAAGCTCGGCAGGGTGCTGCGCAATAATGGCCGCTGCATCACTCACTAACGCATTCAGATCAATGCCAAGCAACGCGCCTTCTACCACCTGAAAAGAAGCTTTGCCTTCAAGGCCATTTAAAATCTGCTCACGCGATTTCCCCTGCGAGGTCACCTGTATCGAGATGTCGCCCTGCCCTAATACGCTCACCTTGCTATCGCGACCATTCACATCTTGCAATAGGGGTTGGAGCGCAACATGTGATGCATGCATCAGAACTGCCCAATGAGGCAATGCGGATAAATTGCCATAGACTGAGCCTTGCAAAGTGCCGCCATATAACTTGGCTGTGATGGGCTTTAACAATAATTGTTTATTTTGCCAATGCATACCAATGTAGGCATGCTCAACGGAAATATCAAACAAACGCCCATCATTAACATAAAAATGGCTATATCCAAGACGACCATGCAACAATGCGGTCAGTTGTGTCACAAAGGTTACTTTGTGCAAATCAACGAAAGGAGTCGTATTTGCAGGTGCAGAAAATGCAATATGTGCAACAGTAATGCCTGGATAGGGATAAAATGACCACGAGCATGGTCCATCAACAACAACATCATAACCGGTCTCCTGTTGCAATGTCTCTGCAATCATCGGTTTTAATCGGTTAGGATCCATAAAAAGTGCAAACAAAAAAACAGCTAGGATGCATAACGCAACCAATAACACAGCACTTGATGCAACGATTCGAATCAATTTCATTTTTACTGCCATCCTTTAAAAAGCGGGCGATGGGAATCGAACCCACGCTGAGAGCTTGGGAAGCTCCCGTTCTACCATTGAACTACACCCGCATCGGCGTGTTAGTATATACTCCCAAAGCAAGTCCTACGAGGATAACCTCATGCTACAACAAATACGCCGACATATCCTCGACATGCTATGGCAATATTATTGCCAATCCACCCCCTCTATGCAACGCATTCTTAGTCATCTTGCAGAAACCGAAAGCCAACCCATTGTCCTAGATCATGTCGCCTTAATCGATTTGCCAGGCCCTGCAACTGGCATTCACTCACTGCGCGAGCTATTTTCATTAATCGGATTCAGGGAACAAGGGACGGGCTATCTACCAGACAAGCAGAATGACTTCCTCTGGATGGTAGAAGAAGCGGCTCACACAAAACCTGTTAAAAGCGTCTTGCCGCAAATTGTTGTGGCAGATTTTCGACTAGAAGACATGCCTAAACCAATCCGCACAATCATTCAAAAATACGCCTCTCACGCAACACCCATCCCATTCGGGGCAGTCAAACATGCTATTAAACAGGCAGCATTAGGCGACAAACAAGCACTCATGACACATTTTAATTGCTACTTACTAGAGCGTAGATGGCCACTGCCTTCACGATTTGAGTGGGAGGTTGTGAATGAATACAATCAATTGCTCGCATGGGTCCTGATTTATGGATGTCGCCCCAATCATTTTGCTATTTCAATCCACCATCTAACTTCTTTTTCAGATTTAAACCATTTCCATCAATTTATCGAAGCTAAACATAACATTGCGCTAAGCGAAGAAGGCGGTAAAATAAAAGGCGGCTCTGCTCATGGCATTGCACAAAGCAGCACAGCAGGTATACCACAGCATGTCGCGTTAGAGGATGGTGATATCATGCTCACCACAGGTTTTGCAGAATTTGTTTGGCGTTATCCACATCAGACACTTGCAAATCCTCTACAATGGGGAGATTATTTCACAGGCTTTGTTGCAACACAGGCTAATCATGTCATTGAATCATTGTATGTACAGGATGCAAACTAGGACGCGCCAGAAAGATAGGTCATACTAGCGATGATAGCTTAGTGCTAGGCAAACATGGAAACGGAAGACCACGGAGGGAAAGATGTCTGTATCTGAAAATCAACTAACGGTCAGCGAGAAAGCAACCGTAGAAGAAAAAAAACTTGCTCGGCAATACTTAAAAACGGTACTTGATAAAGAAAGTTGCTTACCTCATTGCGAAATTGTTTCCAATCCTCACACCCCCATCGCCATTATTTTAAATCGCGCTAATCCACCTTCTGACGAAAAAATGAACCGACTGCGTGAAAAACTATCCGCATTGACCGCCATAGAGTTGCTCATCTCTCAAGAAAGCAGTATGCATATTGTAACCAGTCAGGGCTTAGAAAATACCCCATTAATCCATATCACGCACATTCATCCTGTTTTATTGCGCAATGCACTCAATCAAGAGCAAAAATTTACAGATGAAATGACAGAAACTGATATGCAAGCCTGGATTGCATTGCCTGCTTTAATCCAGCGTCACTGGAATTTGTTTAATGATCCATTGCGCATGCATATCATGGACTGCATGATGACTCATCTCAAAAAACATAACGGATTTGAAATGCGCAATATGGAAAAATATTGCACTTTCTTCACTTCCTCTCTCTCAAATACAACCCCCTCAATTCCTGTTGAGTTGCCTCGCGAAAACAGATCATATGAACTACTACATGCCCTCACCTCACTCAACCGCGATCATCTTCGAGAATTAATGCCTGTACTTGATGCAGCCTGTCTTACAGATAAATCCAACACGAGAACATTCACACCATCGTATCGAAGCTAGTTTACTGCTCCGTAGCCACATTAGGCGTCACAAAAATCAATAACTCACGTTTATTATATCGCGATTGCGTTTCGCCAAGTATTTTGCCAAATAGAGGAATGCGATTGATAAACGGTATTTGTTCTGTTTCTTCCGCTTGATCCGTTTCATAGATACCACCCAACACGATCGTCTCACCATTTTTGACTAGCGCGTGTGTCGTAATTTGACGCGTACTGATTGCAGGCACACCCTGAATCATTCGATTGCTTGGGCGATCCTGATTAATTCTCATATGCAGCATGACTTGGTGATGAGGCAAAGTTTGCGGTGTCACCTGCAGCCCCAGTACTGCTTTTTTAAATACGGCAGCTGTCCCGCCAATTTCACTCACCTCTTGATAGGGAATTTCTTCGCCTGCTTCAATTGACGCTGTCTGTTGATCGGCAGTAAATAAGCTGGGACTTGATATTAATCGTGCGTGCCCTCTTTTTTCTAATGCGCTCAGTCTAATATCTAATAAAGCCTGCTCTTTCAAAGTGGCAACACTCATACTGTGCGCACCACGACCAGCATGCACAAAATGCAAGCCAAGTTCACGCTCAAAATCACACTCAACGCTAACAAGACGTGCTGCGATATGTACTTGCTTTACCGGCACATCCAATCTTGCGATAATTTGAGACGCGCTCTTGACAACATCAGGCAAGTCGTGAATCACGATAATATTAGTGCGAGCATCGACTTCTACACTGCCACGTTTCGATAAAAGCCCTGCACGATCATCATGTAGTAACTTTGCAATCTCTTCAGCCTTTGCATACTGAGCTTGCCAAATTTGCGTCGTCAATGGTGTTGCAATCTCTGCTGTATCGCGCAATTTAGCTGCTTGTTCAGCCTCAACAATCAATTCAGTGCGCGGCGCAATCAGCCACACATTACCCATGACTTGTTTTGCTAATTTCTGAGAAGCGAGTAATGTCTCAAAGGCAGAGAGGGGTGTCGCATCGACTAAATGTAATGTCGCTACACCACTGACCATCGGACTGATCATCACGTTTACTTTTAACAGTTGTGCCATTAGTTTAATAGTTTGCACTAGGTCAGCTTGATCCAAATCTAATGAAACGCGCTTATCCTGAGCACCCAGACAGGATGCCATGATGAGCCAAACTAATACGCCAATCAAAATGTAAGTTTTATACGCACGTGTGTCATCCCGCGCAGCTCTTAGCGCGGGATGACACACTAAAGTTCGCATCTTAATGAGAAGAGACATATCGCGTCACCTTATATTGAATATTCTTGACAAGCACCATGAGGTAATCAGGAGCAATCTGCGCTATCTTCCCATCTTCAGCACCTAAATGTTCTCCGACATGCACAGGAAACGTTACGCCATTTGGTAGGGATACCATCCCCCAGACTGTATTGCCTTGTTTTAAATAACCGCTCATCTTCATTTGACTTAATGATGTCTGAAGCAATAAATACTGATCGGGCGAAATCATCACTGCATACGGTTCATTGCAAAACACAGGACGTCCAAACAGTCGTGGCGCTTGCTCAAATGGCGCGGCAAGTCTTTTTGGTGAATGATGCAAAAACAATATCTCTGATTTTACCAGTAGCTGATGTCCGGCTTGCATCTCATATTTGAAATCCGACACAATAGGCGACTCTGAATCTCGCATCAAATGTAATAAAAATGCAATCATCTGCTGCCACTCACCCAACATCACCACCCGCATCGCATGAATATGCCTCGCTTGAAAATTAGGATGGTTAATACAAGCAAGTGTCTGAATATGCACGTCATACTGATGGGCTAATGCAAAAAAATCAGCAATTTGTTCAGGTTGGTGCCGATCATGCATTTTCCCCATAACGCGTCCTGCTGCCGTTTCATTTTTGATATCCATTTCCTCTTGAATAAAATCAGCCTGCTTTTTTTGAAGCTGTGCAATACTTTGTCTGGCGGGCGAAATGATATAAAAAAATAAAACTAATATTGTGATCAATATAAGTGAACCGACATAATACCAGCGTTCACTATATTTCATCATTCAATTCATCTGTTATCATATCAAAAGATAGATTATTTTTTTCATTTGCATGTAATTGAAACCATAATACAGGATGGTTCAGTACTTGCCTCAAACGATCAATTTTTATTTCTGAAATAACAGAATTAAACGCCCATCGATTGATAAACAGATTAAGCTCCGCAACGGATTGCGCATAACCTGACAGGGTCACTATGTTTTTTTCTCGCCTGACTTCCTGAAAACAAACGGTGTCTTGCGCAAACTGAATGAGTTTATCTAGAAACTTCGCGGACGCTTCTTGATAATTCAGCAATGATTGTGATAATTGCTGTAAATTATCTTCGTTCCTATTTTTTTCTAAAATATTTTTTTCTTTTTCAATACGATCCTGTCTTGTGGCTTCTAGCTGCGCTACCTCAACTTCACGAATATTGACATAATGTGCGCTGAGCACAGACACAGTGATGCTCACCATCAGCAACAAAACACTCGTTACAATAAGCATGTTACGCATAGCATGCCTTTCATATTGTCTCTTCTGTGCACGCGATAATAATAAATTAACAATCAATGGGTCACCCGCGCATTGCCAAACCATGCGCTAGTAAATAGGAATCTTTTACAAGCCATTGTGAGATATCCAGTGGATAATCAACCTGATTTAACGCAAAACAATCTGCAATTGATCGCTCTAAAGCCAACATATCGACATCAACAATGTTGACTTGCAAACGAATCTGTTTAATAAAATCGAGATACTGTAGTAAATATTGCTCAGGTGTCGCGACAAAATGAACGATCTGCTGGTGCTGATCAGCTGTTATTATTTCAAAATCAATTCGCCAGTGCTTGGTAACATAGGGTGAAATCTGTTGCAATTTAAACACAATTTCAGATTCAATTTCATCTTCATCCAACGTAGGCGGCAAAATGATTTGCTGCACATAAACAAACTGGCTTGGCAAGTTCATGACGACTGTTTTATTTTTTAAATGCTCTATTTCAATCAATTTCTGAAAGTACTTTTCTAAAAGAGCCCAGTCAGCAATTTGACCCTCACGGTAAATACTTTCCTCAAACAGATAATGTGTTTGATGCAAGCGATGCCATCTATTTTTACGCTTTTGAAGCTGCAACATAAAAATGCCAGCGGACTGAATAGCAATACCAATGGTTTGTTTTGAATGGATCAAATAGCGCATAAACACTCCTAACCCGGATATTCCACCATATAGCACCTGCGGACGTGAAAATGGCTTGTCTGCAAGGCGCAAGAAGAAACATGGCGAAGAGATTGACAAAAGCATCTTGGAAGGCGTAATTAGATGATCGAATGAGTTTACGGGGGGTCTTGCTTGGAGTAATATAGCGAATACTCCAAAAATTGCAACCTCTATTAATCATGTCATTATCAATTAATACAATTCGTCAATGCATCATGTCTGCGCTCATTGGCTGCGCCACACTAGTCATTGGCGTGATATATTATATGGAATACGAACTGCCTAACACGCAAGAATTAAATACCGTTCAGTTACAAGTCCCCTTACAAATTTACACAAAAGACAATAAACTAATCGCAACAATAGGTGAAAAACGCAGAATACCACTGCCCTATCAAGAGATACCCAAACCCCTCATTAACGCAGTCCTTGCAACGGAAGATCAGCGTTACTTTAAACACAATGGCATCGATCTACCTGGCCTTGCTCGTGCTACTATAGAGCTCGTTGCTACCGGCAAAAAATTACAAGGTGGCAGTACCATCACCATGCAAGTCGCGCGTAGTTTCTACCTCACTCGCAATAAAACATTTGCTAGAAAACTACGAGAAATTTTATTAGCAATCAAAATCGAACATCAATTATCTAAGGAAAAAATTCTTGAGCTCTACCTGAATAAAGTATTTTTTGGTAATCGTGCTTATGGCGTAGAAGCTGCAGCACAAATTTATTATGGTAAACATTTAAATCAGTTGACGATTGATCAGGTTGCGATGTTAGCGGGCTTACCGAAAGCACCCTCTCAGCTAAACCCACTTGCCAATAAAGCTGCTTCAGAAAAACGTCGTAATCATGTACTGGAACGCATGCTAGAACAAGGCTACATTGATCAATCTACCTATAATAAAGCCATTCATGCACCACTTAACGCACGCTATCATGACTTGCAAACAGAAGTGACCGCTCCCTACGTTGCCGAATTAGTGCGCGAACAGCTGGTACCCGTTTATGGTGATAATATTTATAATGATGGCTTTAAGGTATTTACAACACTAGACAGCCACTATCAAAATGATGCGATGAGCGCCGTGCATGATAATCTTCTCGCATATGATCAGCGACATGGCTACCGTGGACAAAGCGACAATTGGGGCGCACCCTCACTTGCCGATATGGAAAACTATGAAAATCGTTTACGCACAATCCCTACTGTCAATGGATTAGAACCGGCTCTCGTTGTTGAAACAACAACCAGAACCATTACAGTGCTCAGACAAAATGGTGATTTAGCCATCATCTCATGGCCTCAGCTCTCCTGGGCACGTAAACAAGTTAATCCAGATTATTTAGGTGGTATGCCAAAAACAACGGATCAAATCGTTCATCTGGGCGATCTCATTCGCATCATGTCCACACCGCAAGGTTTTCGCTTAGCGCAAATTCCAAAAGCAGAAGCGGGCTTAGTTGCACTCAATCCAAAAAATGGTGCGATTCTTGCATTAGTCGGTGGCTTTGACTATTACACTAGCAAATTTAATAGAATCACCAATGCAGAACGTCAGCCTGGCTCAAGCTTTAAACCATTTATTTACTCTGCCGCTTTACAAAAAGGTATGATGCTATCAACGGTTATCAACGATGTCCCACTTGTCATTGAAAATCCACGCGACAATAGTCTCTGGCGACCACAAAATGATACACATCAATTCTACGGACCAACCAGAATACGCACAGCCATTATTAAATCACGCAATTTAGTATCCATTCGCGTACTCGCTCAAATCGGGTTACCTGATACACTGAATTATTTAAATCAATTTGGATTTTCAAGATCACGGCTACCTGCAGGTTTATCGCTTGCACTCGGAACTGCCTCTGTCACGCCGCTCCAATTGGCAGAAGGCTATGCAGTCTTTGCAAATGGTGGCTCACATGTCACACCATTTATTATCGATTCAATTCATGACGCACATAATCAAGTGCTCTATCAAGCAAACCCACTCCTCGCTTGCACGGGTGAATGCGATAATACAAAGATGATCGCTCCACGCGCGATCACTGAACAAAATGCCTTTCTCATTACATCAGCCTTACAAGATGTCATACAACATGGCACAGCAAGATTAGCTAAAAATTTAGGACGTCATGATCTTGCTGGCAAAACAGGCACCACACAAAACCAAGTTGACGCTTGGTTTGCAGGTTATCATCCCGATATTGTTGCCATCAGTTGGCTTGGCTTCGATCAACCACGGTCATTACACGAATGGGGCGCGGACGCTGCACTACCGCTGTGGATACAATTTATGAGCACTGCGTTAGCTGGAAAACCAGAACAAAATATACGACCACCTGCTGATATTGTTAGCATGCGCATTGATCCTATCACCGGTGAGCTTGCGCTCCCCAATCAACAAAATGCCATATCAGAATATTTTATGCTACCCTACACGCCGAAAGCAGCACCCACACAAGATCTTGCTGCGCCACTTGACCAAGATACGCTCGTCAACACGATCGATGAAGCACTACCATCTCCTATGGAATAACTTAGCAGTGGCGTTTAAAAGATAACTATCTTTTTTTACCAAACCGTTTACGAATCATTATGCAAACCAAAATCCCAATGCTGCTAGTATTTTTCTATCCGCATCCTGCAATCCATCTGCAACTACCTCAACATCTGAAAATTCATAGCGCTGATTAAAATCTTCGCGCAGCTTATCAAATGCTGTGCCTACATGATTTGCAGCAGAGAGTGTCTGCTTCATGTTTTCTGTTAAAACAGATGGATCAAAGCAGCGTAGCACAATCGACTGCCAACTGGCTGAAGGATCGGTTATGTACAATCTTTGCGGAGAAATTGCATGCATTGAAGCAAGTTGTGTTGAAATGACCCCCGCTTGCAAAGCAAGTTGATAAATCATTTCAACACCACGTCGCTTACTCAAAACAGAATAACCCGCAATATGTGGTGTTGCAATCATTGC
>Ga0155614_119_pt1 | contig 14519 bp, 9 predicted proteins | sample RifCSPhighO2_12_FD_107271 | JGI IMG/M metagenome (GOLD analysis project Ga0155614, IMG submission 107271) | Gammaproteobacteria bacterium RIFCSPHIGHO2_12_FULL_42_10
CCATGCAAGGCGAGTCAATAGCTCCCGAGCACGACCAAGCTGTATGCGCTTTGCCTCATCCCAATCACCTTGTACGTTCGCATGCTGTCGATTCTGCCAAAAGGCTGGGATAAATTCGTTGAGTAAAATCAATACCCATCTTAACCCAAACAAAGGCACAGTATAACGAAATCGCACTAAAAATAAAGGATCCGCGCAATAGATAGCGGAAATGCCATGAATAAATTGTTCTTTTTCTACCTCAGATAGTACCATCTTGGGATGCCATAAAATATCTGCTAATAATTTGACCGGGTCATCCCAACCAAAATAATCAAAATCAAAAAAATACAAACGGCCCTGCTCATCTCGAAGACTATTATGAAATCCAAAATCAGATGGAATCAGCGAGCGATGTGCATCTAGCAACAGTTGATCCGACAGAATACCGTGCTTACGATAGCCTTCTCGTGCAACGGCTTGATAGCGTGTCAAGCAAGGCAGAAAATCATGTGATAAAAAATCCTGTAATGCGGAGTCAGGTACGTTCACATCACACAATCGTTTTCTTCGCATTTCGATTTGCTGAATCAATTCATCTAGAGACAAACAAGCCTCCGCTGCTAAAGGTAAATGCTGTGCAGCAGGCACATGATTTAACTTCGCAACAGCACCTAAAAACGAAACGGCTTGCGCAATATCAAATGCATCATATGTTTTTGGTAGGCTGCCCTCAATCCAATCAATAACGAGCCAACGTTTATCAAGACAAACTGTTTTCAAAGTAGGCATGGCTTTTACTTGATGTTGATTCAAAAATTGATAAACAGCACATTCTGCAGCCAATCGATCGCGCTGGTTAGGCGCATAAGGCGGATAAGATTTAATCGCCCATTTTTTTCCATTCTCCATCACACAAAACACTTTACTATTACCACCGCCTGATTGGCTAATCAGTGACAACGAACGGCACGCTAATAACTGTTTTAAATGTTCAAGTTCTAAAGATTGCATGCTGAATATCGCCCCAAGTTGAAAAAGTAGCATACGCTCTCGATGCATGCAGATGCGCCCCCGACTGAAATAAGATACGCTGCACCGACTGTGGAAACAGCGGGTGGTCTAGCACCTCTGTGAGATCATCGATAAAATGTGTACATTGCAATGACCGAATACGTTCTATTTTTTCTTCGCGTGTCGTTTCAAAAAATACATTAGATTGGTTAATATAATACGGACCTTCATCAAAAAAACCCTGGCACTGCAGAAAGTCGCGCGCTGCATCCCGTAACGAAATATTTTTCTCATCAAAATGGCCGAGCTCTGTTTTATGACTCACAATAAAAATTTCGACATAAGACAAAGCACGAGCAGCCGCAATAAATTCCTTAAACCCCACAAAGAGCGTTGCCTGCTGAATAAACTCGCCATAAGCCTTGCCCTGCAATCGCTGCCAAATCAAATCACCTTCAGGCAACGCATGCATCATTTCTTTCACCGCTTGCTTGTTACCCTGCCAATGCGAATCAAGCAATTGCCATGACTTTGCTAAATCACAAAAGAGCTGATCATAGCAGATGATCGTATTATCAAAATCGATTCCAATGCGCATGGTTCAATCCCATTTACCTCATTCACTCATGTTACGCGCTTACTACACCATCATGCCCGTAACCACCGACGTGCCTGCAAAATAACATGATAAGGCATGTATCGTCCAATGCGTACCACCATCCGATTATTAATCAATAATTTCCACAGCAATTTAGGTGTCATGTATCCCTTAAGCACAGGGTCCATTAAAAATAATACAAAATAACGCACATCGTAATGCGGTAATAATGCAGCTTCTCTAAATGTATGCCATAAATCAGGGTGGGCACGCTTGAGAATATGAATCGTATCGCGTATCACTTGATTCTGAGTGGTGCGTTTACTTTTTCCTTCTGAATAACTGGTTTTTCGCATATTGATATGAATAAATAACTCATCGATATAACAAATTCCTTCTCGTATAGCCACTGCAAAATACAAAAACCAATCACTATGCCAACGCATAGCAGGATACAACATGCCTGCTTTTAAAACGGCTTCACGTCTTAAAAGCATGCCGCCACTACTATTAAAACCAACATAACTTTGTTTGGCGATTGCTTGAAATTCACGCGCGCTAATCCAAGCGTCTTTTGCATAAGGCAATGTTCGTCTAAAGGGTGCAGGCAGATCAAATCGACTGACAATGGCATCACCACAAACAAGCCCCACGCCAGGAAACCGCAAAATAGCAGCACTCGCTAATCGAACCATATGCTCTGCATACCAGTCATCTGCTGCGCATAATATAATATAGTCACCGTTCGCTCGCATGATGCCTGTATTTAAAGCAGCAGATACTCCCTGATTCGCTGCATGCTGAATCAATGTAATCGTCGGATATAATTTAAGATAAGATTGAATAACTTGAATGCTGTTATCAGTCGATGCATCATCAACAATAATAATTTCTGTAAGCGATTGGGACTGTGCAAGTAATGACTGAATCGCTCTAGGCAGTAAGACTGCATCATTATAGTTCGGGAGTATCGCGCTAACGTTTACACGATGGGGCAACATCACACATCCTCTGACTGAGATGGTAGGTCAAGCGTCACAAGCACATGCGTGCAATACCCCCGTGTTGTTGCAAACATCCACGCAATACTGTTTCTCACCAAAGACACCAACATGCCAGGTGCGCCGATGAGTAAATACATCAAAGCACGTCTTTTTTTACTATGATTAAAATAATAATTAATTTTTCTAGTCGTCATCAAGCCCAACAATGAAAAAGTATTGTGAATTGTTTGGACCTGTTGAATATGATAATCAACATGATTAAAATAATTCATCCTGAGAAGAAATTCTTCTTTCAGATCATAAATTGCATTAGAAGAATCGTTTTTACGTTGATGATCGTGCAAAACGACTAGCATTTTGCCATGTGGTGCCAAAATAGGTCGAACAGCAGTTAAATATTTTTCTAGTTTCTTTAAGTTGGGCAACTCCACAAAAAACAAACATCGCTCAAATTGTTGATTATTTAATTTTTGAATAACAGGCTGGATATCTGATAAATTTTGCAAGTGGTGTTGATGTGTGACATGGCGATTCTTTTCCAACCATCGCCCATATTGCATAAACGATAACTGGTGCGAATCAAAAAATACGATCGTATCATCTCCAGCAATAAATCTTGCAATCGATGACTTAACAATCTTGTACTCTAACCAACGATGATGCCAAATAAAAACGGAAGGCGGGCATCCAAAAAAACGATGGTACCATTTTTTTGCTTTGCTCGTATAATCGAGCAGCGTCAACCCAACATTACCTTGCGGGTCTTTTTCTCGCAACACTTCCGTGGCATTATCAAAAGTGCGGGCAGCGCCAATCCAATAAGGGTGATTTCGGTAAGCCCGAGGTTTAGTTTTATCTAAATAAGTCGCAATCGATAAAACAAAACGATTCAATTTGCCATCTATTGTCGTTTTCGCTGCTTGTGTCAGATCATTCACATGATAGTAAATCGTTTTTTTAGCATTCTCTCGATGGCGCGCAGTCGTCCACTCTGAAAGACCTGCAGCTAATTTTTTCAATTGATAGGCGCCAAATCTCACTAATGATAATTCATGATCAACAGGTTGCGCTTCGATTACCAGATAATCATCAGAATCATCAATAATAGCCACATTGCCTGAGGGACACATTTCAGGAATAAAAGAATAATCACAGGATGCGCCCACTTGATATTGTGTTGTTTCTGGTTTAATACACAACATATGCAATAAATAAAAACGGCCTGCTAATGTCTCTGCATCATGGCGCAGAAAAAATCTATTGGCTTGATAGTTATGCAGATGATTTTCATCAAAGAAGCTCGCTAACGCAACGGGATGCAAGCACTGAAAACTTTTTTTCAATAATGCGCGAGGCGAAATTTGCAACACATGATTGATAGGATCAATATGCCGCTTTAAAAATGGCGTCATTTTGTTTTGCAGTACTTGAAAATTGCCCGCGCAAATCCCACTGTAACCTTGCGCCATATAACGCATCAGCCCTCTAAATGATCCATCTGCCATAATATAATCTGCAGTTAAAAAAATAAAATAGGTCTGCAGCATGGCGTCATTTGTTCTACGTACAGCACGATCATAAGCGTGTGTTAATGTCGTTGAATGATTTGCAATCATGATTAAATCATTAATCGCAACAAATTCAATATCACAAATTAAACGCAATTTCTGAAAAGCAGGACTCGCTTCAAATACCATGACATCCTGCGAACGCGTTAAGACAACAAAAGTTGTTTTATAGGTGTTAGCAAGCAGAGGCACATTACCGGGCGCAAGCAAACTTAAAAGATTGAAATTCAAAAAATCATCGATAAATCGTGCACCCCACACAGCAAGCACGACGTGCACGTTATCGCTAGATAAGGTTTGCATTACCCCAGTCCAATTTGCTGCATCTGCTTAATGTTATAGTAAATCTCATTCGTTAATGGATTTTCTACAAGCCCCTTCTCAAAAGCTTCTTTCAAGCTGTTAATCGCATCAAGCACGGTATACTGAGGCACAAAGTTCAACTCACGTTTAATTTTATCAGATGAAACATGGTACGATCGATTATCATTCGTAGACGATACTTCAATTGCAATCTCTTCATCAAACGTCTGCTTGACCAGATTGGCAATCTCTTCAACTGCCAAATTTTGAAATCCAACGTTAAATGTCTTGCCATCGATTTTCTCTTTGGGTGCGGCAAGCAACATCAAGTAAGCATCGCACATATCTTCAATATGAATATTAGGACGCAATTGTTTGCCACCAAATACTTTAATCTTTTTATTAAAATAAGCATGTGTTGTTAAAATGTTGACGGTTAAATCTAAACGTAACCGTGTCGAATAACCACAAACGGTTGAGGGGCGAACAATCACTGTCTCAAACTCCGGCGTCGCTTCTTCTTTAAGGACAATCTCGCATTCTGCTTTATATTTTGAATAATCCGTTAAAGGATTAAGCGGAAGTTCTTCTGTAACATTGGGGTCTTCCTTAATGCCATAGACAGAGGAAGAGGAAGCATAGATGAAACGCTTCACATGCAATTCTTTAGCGATCCTTACCATCGGACGAAAAGCATCAAAATTGATCGACCTGCCCAATGTAGGGTCCAAATCAAATGAAGGATCGTTAGAGATACAAGCAAGATGAATCACTGCGTCACATCCTTCCATCGCACGCTGCACCATTTCAGGATCGCGAATATCACCTTTCATTTCAATTAACGCTGGATGCTCATGATGCAATCCAAACACATCGTGTCCATAAATATAAAGGTCTAGTACAGTCACTGCATAACCTTCATTTAGCAATTTTGGAACAAGCCGACTACCAACATACCCCGCGCCACCTGTCACCAAGACTCTTTTAAATTGATTCTTCATGATAAATTTCACCTGTCTTTATTAAAAAACATCTGCTAATTGTCCAGCAATTCCCGCTAACTGGTTGCCTTGGGTGTTATGTAGCACAAGTCAAGCGCAGGAGGCCGGAGGCCGACGAGCCATTGTGCGGAATAACACCCAAGGCAACCAGTTAGCGGGAATTGCTACGAATTGTCCATCGTTGCAAAACTTAACAGCTCACATATTGTCCATTTACCACAACGCACTTCGGCCAACCCGTCAAAACACGCCCCTCAAACGGTGACCATGCGCATTTCGTTTTAAGCGATGCGCCTATTACAGTACGCGGTGTCTGCATATCAACTAATACAATATCGTCGTTTTTCGGTAATTGAAAGATTTCTCGTGGACGATGATAAGTGAGATAAAGAATTTTTTCCAGCGAGAGTCGTTCCTCTCGCGCTGCGGTTAACAAAAGCGGCAGTGTCGTCTCAATACCAGGCATACCACAAGGGCAACCGCCATACGGTTTTTCTTTTTCATGCGGCAAATGTGGCGCATGATCAGATCCAATCGTATCAATCACACCGTCAAAAATAGCTTGCCAAAGTGCCTGCTGATGATGTTTACCACGAAGCGGTGGATTTACCAAGGCTCTACCGTGCAATACATCATAAACAGTCTCATCTAAAAATAAGTGATGCGGTGTTGTTTCAGCATAAACGGGCAAACCTTCTTCTTTTGCCTCTTTAATCAATGCCAGTTCATTACTCGTGCTCACATGCAAAATATAAAGACGCACGCCATACCACCTTGCCAATGCGATTGCTTTTTGTACAGCCAAAGCAGCGGCCTCTGGATCGCGGATGTTAGAATGGTCACAATAATTTGTTGATGCTTTATACTGCAATGCACGTTCTGCAATACGAGTTGCATCTTCCGCATGCACCGCAACTAGCAAATTTTGCGTTGCAGCAATCGCAAATGCCGCATGCATCCCCTCATCATCTAATACCAAATTACCCGTACTTTCGCCCATAAAAATTTTAATGCCAATCACATCATTTTTAACCTGATGAATTTCGCTAAAATGACGATGATCCGTCCCAAAATACAGTTCGTAGCGCAAAGGAATGCCCGCTGATTTTAATTCAGCATCGATACGTTGTTTTTTTTGATAAAGTCTCTCAGCAGTAACGGCTGGCGGAATGGTATTTGGCATATCAAAAACGGTGGTGTAGCCACCTGCGATCGCAGCGCGCGCGCCCGTACACCAGTCTTCTTTGTGTTCAAGGCCTGGCACGCGAAAATGCACATGGGGATCAATCAGTCCTGGGAAAAGCATCAGTCCTGTCGCATCAATGGTCATTTCTTGCTCGCTATGAACAGCAAGATCCATTACTTTGCCATCAATCGTTTTTGCCTGTTTGATATTAATCATATGCTATGTATTGTATCGCGCACGCCACCTGCGCGATAGCAGAGCTTTACATTTTGTTTTATCTTCTATGCCTCTCATGCGTCTCTATCAAATCTTCACGCGTACTTGATCACGATCAAACTGATTTTCACAATAATGGCAGATTAACCTAATTTTTTTATTTTGAAGTGCGATAAAAAATAAACTTTCAATATTTTCACCATGCGTAATGCAGGTAGGATTAGGACACAAAAAATGAGAGCGCATTGTCTCAGGTAAGCGTGTTTTAATTTTATTAGTCACTTTAAAGTTTTGTATCACATTAATCGTTGCATGTGGAGAAAACACAACAATATCATTGGCTTCTTGGTTGGAGAGCACACGTGTTTCAATTTTAATTAAATCTTTTCGATTCATGCTTTTACTAATTAAATTTAATCCAATTGTAATTTGATCGGCACTGATGTTGAGTGATAGTAGATGGATAATACGCAATGCCTGACCTGGATCGATATGATCAATGACCGTTCCATTTTTAATAGCAGTGACCGAAAGCGTTTCACTCATGGCAACACCTCATTTAACATCAACGTTAAGATTGCCTGTCTTACAAAAACACCATGATGCGCTTGCTCAAAATAGTATGCATAAGGTGTTTTATCGACCTCACGTGTTATTTCGTTGACGCGCGGCAAAGGATGCAGCACCCTCAAATTATCTTTAGCCTGCTTGAATAAATCAGGTATTAGAATAAATTGATTTTTCACTAATTCATAATCGGTTGGACTAAAACGCTCTTTTTGTATGCGTGTCATGTACAAAATATCAATTTTTGGAATCACTTCTTCAATCGTTCGATGACAAGAAAAACGAACACCCCGCTTCTTTAAAATATCGCACACACTCTCTGATAACGACAATAATTCTGGCGAAACAAAATAAAGTCGTATATCAAAAAACGCGCACAGATCAAGTAGCGAATGAATGGTACGACCATATTTCAGATCCCCCACCAATGCCATTGATAAACCATCCAACTTTTTCTGGCAGGCGTGAATCGCATATAGATCTACTAAAGCTTGCGTGGGATGTTGGTTAGCACCATCTCCACCATTGACAACAGGACAAGCTACGATTTCAGCAGTCAATCGAGCCGCGCCTTCCTCTGGATGTCGAATAATAATTAAATCAGCAAAACCATCGATGACACGCATGGTATCGGCTAGTGTTTCACCTTTCTGCATCGATAACGCTTGATCACCTGAAAAGCCAATCACACGTGCACCCATACGCAAGGCTGCGCTTTCAAAAGATAAACGCGTACGTGTTGAAGGTTCAAAAAAACAACTCGCCACTACTTTACCCGCAATGGTTTCCACGGCGCGCTTACTATTTTTAAGCTGATCAGTCGTTTTTAAAATAAGCTGAATCATCTCTAACGTCATTTCTTTTGTAGAGATCAAGTCATGATTGAAAAATGGGTTTAACACTGCTTTACTCATGTAAATGAGCCTCCGTTACAATTTCACGATAAGAACGAACGGGTAAACTAACTGCTTTCAATTCAATCAAGCACTGCAACAATACTTGCGCCTTCTGAGCATTCGTAATCAGCGGAATATGATGATCAATTGCAAGCCGTCTAATCTGGAATCCATCGGTTCGTTCATGCGGTATATCATTACGCGGAATATTGATAATCAGATCAACAGCGTGTTTTGCAATCACTGTTTGTGTATTGGGTTCATGTCTTTCACTGGCTTTATATACAAAATAAGATGCCACGCCATTTTTAAATAAAAATGAATGTGTGCCTTCAGTGCTATAAATACGCCAACCCAGCGCTTCTAATTGCTGCAATGCTGGTAGTAATTTTGCTTTATAAGCATCGGCAATCGACACCAACAAACGTTTATTAGAGATAAACTGTTCGGAGGCAAGCCATGCCCGCCAAAATGCATCATATAAATTTTCTCCGAGCGCCGCGACTTCTCCTGTTGAGGCCATCTCAATATGTGGCACAGGATCTGCGCCTTTCAAGCGTTGATAGGAAAATTGAGGCGCCTTCACACCGACATAGTCTAGCTCTAATGTTTCATAAGATCGGGTGTCTTTAATACCCAGCATCGCTTTAATAGCAATATCAATAAAATTGTGATTAGTTACCTTAGAAACAAATGGCAGTGATCTAGAAGCGCGTACATTGCATTCAATCACTTGCAATCTATTATTTTTAGCAATAAATTGAATATTAAATGGGCCTGTAATATTTAAAGCCCGCACAATTTCTCTCGTCATGGCTTTTGCACGACGAATGGTTGCAAGATAAAGTGTTTGTGGCGGCAGAACAAGTGTTGCATCGCCAGAGTGTACACCCGCATTTTCAACATGCTCGCTAATTGCTTCGCAGATAATCAAGCCATTACGCGCCACACCATCTACCTCTAATTCTTTAGCTTCATTAATAAACTTTGAAATCACCACAGGATGTACAGGCGAAATAGCAACTGCTAAAGATAAATGTTGTTGTAACGAGGCATCATCATCTGCAATATTCATCGCAGCGCCTGATAAAATATAAGATGGTCGCACAACAATCGGGTAGCCCACTTCAAGAGCAAATTTTTTCGCATTCTCTGCGCTGGTTATCTCTTGCCAAAGCGGTTGATCAATACTTAATTTATTTAATAATGTGGAAAATTTTTTCCGATCTTCAGCGCGGTCAATATTCTCTGCAGAAGTGCCTAGAAGAACATAACCTGCTGCTGCTAAAGGTGCGGCAAGATTATTAGCGATCTGTCCGCCAACACAAACGATCATGCCGCTTGGTTCTTCAATATCTGCAATATCTTGAATCCGCTCAAAAGTCAGTTGCTCGAAATAGAGCCGATCTGATTCATCATAGTCCGTTGAAACTGTCTCAGGATTCGAGTTGATCAACACTGAGCGCTGGCCCAATTGTCGCAAACTACGAGAAGCATTCACTGCGCACCAATCAAACTCAACGGAAGATCCAATCGCATAAGGTCCTGAGCCGATCACAAAGATTGGTTTTTGTTCCATCGGTGCAACATCATTCATTGTGCCGTGATAGGTTAAGTAGAGATAATTCGTTTGCGCCGCAAATTCACCCGCTAATGTATCAATTTGCTTAGCAACAGGAACAATGCCTGCTTTCTTCCTATGTTGTCGCAACGTAACCTCTGAAACATTAAAAATACGAGCCAATGCATGATCCGAGAAACCCAGCTCTTTTGCACAACGCAGTAATGCTGTCACCCTGGCCTGCGCCGGGATGACAGCAGATGCCAGGGTGACAGTAGGATGCCTAACAACGTCCTTCAACTTCCTCTCAAATTCCGCAATCTCTGCAATCTGATACAAAAACCATGGATCAATCTGGCTCAACTGATGCGCTTCTGGAACCTCGCCACCCGCCAAAAAGAATCGGTAAAGTGCAAATAAGCGACGATCCGTTGGGTAGGCTATTTCGCGTTTAACATTTTCAATGTCAAACGGATAATCAGCCAAACAGTGCGCGCCAATGTTCAACATCCCCACTGCTTTTTGCAAACTTTCAGCAAATGACCGGCCGATCCCCATCACTTCACCAACACTTTTCATTTCCGTGCCAATTTCTCTACCAGCACGACGCAATTTTTGCATATCCCAACGAGGAATTTTCACAACAATATAATCTAGTGCAGGCTCAAAGAAAGCACATGTTTTTTGCGTCACACTATTTGTGATTTCATGCAACAAACTACCCAACGCGAGCTTTGTCGCAACAAAAGCCAATGGATACCCTGTTGCTTTAGAAGCGAGTGCACTTGACCGCGAAAGCCTTGCATTCACTTCAATCACACGATAATCGCCATCACGTGGATTCACCGCGAACTGAATATTACATTCCCCAATGATATTAAAATGATTAGCGACATCAATCGCAATACGACGCAATTTTTGATGCTCATCATTGGAGAGCGTTTGTGCGGGGGCTACGACAATACTTTCTCCAGTATGAATCCCTGTAGGATCCATGTTTTCCATATTGCAGATAGTGAGTGTATTGCCTGCTCTATCACGTATAATTTCATATTCAAATTCTTTCCAACCCAACAAATACTCTTCTATTAAAATTTGCGGGGATCCAGCAAAGCTCTGTTCAGCATACTGAATCAACTCCGCTTGTGTATTCACTTTTCCAGAACCTAAGCCACCCAGTGAAAAGCCGGCTCGCAACATAACAGGATAGCCGATCTGATTTGCAGCATTTTCTGCATCTTGAACGGACGTCACAGCTGCGCTATGCGGTGTTTTTACATGAATTTTTTTAAGTTCATTCTTAAATAAATCACGATCTTCTGTTTGCCGAATAGAGCTGATCGACGTACCTAGCGACAACACATTATACTTTGATAAAACACCAGCCTCATCCAACGCAAGTCCAAGATTGAGCGCTGTTTGTCCGCCTACGTTAAGCAACAGTGCATCCGGTCGTTCTTTTTCAATAATAGAGGTGACAACCTCTAACGTGAGCGGTTGCAAATAAACTTCGTCTGCCATTTGCGAATCGGTTTGAATCGTTGCAATATTGGGATTCACCAAAACAGTCTTAACGCCTGCTTCTTTTAACGCTTTTAGAGCTTGAGAGCCGGAGTAATCAAATTCGCCTGCCTGCCCAATGCGCAAACCGCCCGAGCCTAAGATGAGAATTTTTTTAAATGGTTTATTCGTTATCATCTTTTTTTAGATTCACACATCAACTCATAAAATTTTTTAAACAGCCACTGTGTATCTGTTGGTCCAGGAGAGGCTTCGGGATGAAATTGCACAGCAAAAAAAGGTAGTGTTTGATGCGCGATCCCTTCGACGCTCTGATCGTTTAAATTTCTGAAAGTCACCTGCCAATCTGCGGGTAACGTTTTCTCATCAACAGCATAGCTATGATTTTGAGAGGTCAGATAGGCGCGACCCGTTGCCATATCCATACAAGGTTGATTTTGAGAACGGTGTCCAAAGGGTAATTTGTAGGTTTTTGCACCAAAAGCAAGCGCCATCAATTGCGTACCCAGGCAGATACCAAACATCGGTTTTTGTTTTTTAGCCGCTTTCTCTAAAATATGAATCGTCTCTTGACAATGAATGGGATCGCCTGGACCATTTGAAATAAACACGCCATCGAATGGTTCATCAGAAAAATCGTAGTTATAAGGCACACGTTTCACACGAATGGGAAATTGTGATAAACAACGCATAATATTTTCTTTCATACCGCAATCAATCGCGATCACACAGTATTCGCCTGCACCCGTTGTGCATGGCTCCTTAATCGAAACCTGTTTCACCCAATGAACCGTGTCGAATGCCTCAAATGACAGCTTCGAAAAATCATGTGATGTGATGGCGCCTGGTAAAACGCGGTCATTGCGCAGGCGGATAGCGAGCGCTCTAGTATCTACGTGAGTCAAGTAAGGTATTTTTTCTGATTCAAACCATGTTTTCAGTGAGCAATCAGCATCGTAATGTGCATGATGCGCTGTCAGGGTCGACATCACGACGCCTTTCGCATGAATATGTGGGGACTCCCAGGTCTCTTTAGAGGGGACGCCATAATTACCAATCAGGGGATAGGTAAAGACTATTATTTGACCAGCGTAAGAAGGGTCTGTTAAGGTTTCAACATAGCCCGTCATGCCTGTATTGAAAACAACCTCACCAAAACAGGTGTCTTGTTGATTAGAAGGCAGATATCCTGAAAAAGACTCTCCGCTTTCTAATACTAACGCACCGCGTATCATTTTATTTTGCATCCCGTCTCGCATGATGAGTATACTACCGGATATTGCTCATATCTGAAAAGCATTTATTACACAGTATGCAAGGAACGCAAACAACTATGTCCAGAGCGAAAAAAAAATCATCGCTAACTGCCGGGCTAACCCAATTTACTGTCATCATTCTGTGCCTAGTTTCACTGAACCGCACGGTTTTTGCCGAAACACAGCTGCCTGGCAGCACCATGCCTTCGGTTATTAGAAAAGTGCTAACACCACGCCCGACAACCAACTATACATTACCGGCCTCTACAAAGACCCAGCCAGCCACACAACAAAACGCATCAACTACATTGCAAGAAAACGCCAAAAAAACCACTTTTCGCTTAAATAAGCTTATTATCAGCGGCAACCATGTCTATTCAGACGAACAGCTATTGCCATTCTATAAGGATAAATTACATAAACTTATCTCAGTACTCGATCTATTCGATATTATTCAGGCCATCACCAGTTTTTACCGCAATAACGGCTACATTTTGTCACGAGCACTGCTGCCACCACAGCACGTCAAAGATGGTGTTGTGCAGATACAAATCATCGAGGGGTATATCGATAAAGTCTCTGTCACTGGCAAACCTTTAAAGGCGGAAGCACTCGTAAAAGCCTTTGGAGAAAAAATTAAACAATCGCGTCCACTACGCGTCGCAGACATGGAAAAATACATCATGCTTGCCAACGCAATCCCTGCCACCACTGTTAGTACAGCCCTTGCACCCTCTGAGAAAACACAAGGCGCGGCCGATTTGAATATGGTCACTGACCACCACTTCTTTACAGGCTACTTCACCTACAATAATTTCGGTACGCTCTACATAGGCCCACAACAAATGACGGCTAATGTGAGCGCTAATTCATTTATTCAATCGGGTGATGATCTATCACTCACCGCAACCAAAACACCCAAAGGAGGCGAATTAACTTTTATCGATGCCAATTACAATGCAGCATTATGGGGCGCCACAGGCGATCGATTGATTGTCGGTGGCAACTACGCACATACCCACCCATTATTTATTCTGCAACCACAATATATCGATGGCTCAAGCAACAATTATTATATCAACGCACAATTTCCATTGTTGCAAGAGCATACAAAAGTACTCACTGTCACAACTAACTTCAATTATCTAGATAGCACCGTCGATCAAATTGGCAACCAACTCTTGTATACAGATCATCTTCGTAACGTTGGAATAAACGCTGCATTCAACTTTTCAGACAAATGGAACGGAACTAACCTTATTTTCGGCGAACTGAGACAAGGACTACCCATGCTTGGATATTCTAGTAATTTTAATCAAAATACAGCGCTCACTTCTCGTCCTGGTGGGCGTGGTGATTATACCAAGATCGATGCTGAGATATCTCGACTGCAAGCCATTAAAGGACCTTATTCAATTTATGGTCTCATCAAAGGACAATGGGCTTTCAATCCCTTGCTCGCTTCTGAGCAATTCGTTTATGGTGGCAACCAATTGGGACGTGGCTATGATCCCGCAGAAATCATCGGAGATAAAGGCGCAGCCGCTAGCCTTGAGCTACGCTACGATAAAGACGTGAAAAACTTCACACTGCAACATATTCAACTATATGCTTTTTATGAATGCGGCTCTATGTGGAATTATTTGCTAGTCGGCGGCGTCCCTCTCACGCAATCAGCACTTTCAACCGGCATAGGCACAAGATTCTACATGAACAAATGGATCAGCGGCACACTATTCTGGGCGCAACCATTAACTAAATCCGTTACCGCCCTCACTGAAACAAATGAAGTCCTCGTCAACGGCCAAACCATCAACCGCGGCAACGGCAAAGCCCCCCGCACCTTCTT
>Ga0155614_173_pt1 | contig 14469 bp, 13 predicted proteins | sample RifCSPhighO2_12_FD_107271 | JGI IMG/M metagenome (GOLD analysis project Ga0155614, IMG submission 107271) | Gammaproteobacteria bacterium RIFCSPHIGHO2_12_FULL_42_10
TAATCAGCCTCAACAAATGGACTATTAGGCATGGCAGGTTATTTTCAATCTCCTGACATGCCTAATAGTCCATTTGTTGAGGCTGATTACAACTATCGGGTGAAAAGAGATGCTGCTGATAGTGGTAGTGGCTATCAAGCGGATATAGATCGCAGTGATTATTCGGTAAAAATAGATCCTGTGATTTGGCGAAAAGTTTTCATTCCGCAATTTACCGAAGCATTAGCTAGCAAAAAAATACTACAAAAAGCAGATGTACTTGAATTTGTGCCCATGCTAATTGATCCAGGATTTACAAAAGAATTCGCAAAGAAATTATCGCTGAGTGATGAGGTATGCCGGGAATATGCGCATGAGTTAGTTGATGTTTGCTTTAGAGATCGCAAAGAAGATTTAGCACGCATTCAAAGAGAGATGTTTTTACCATTCTTAGAAAAATTAAAATCTACAAGGTTGTTGGATGCGTATGATGTAGGAGAGTTTGTGCCCATGTTGACTGATCCTGCTTTTACAACAGTATTCGCAAAAAAGTTGTTAGCAAGCGATGCTGATGTGAGATTGGTCGCGCGTCACGAGATTGACAAACGTTATAAGGACCATCCGGAAGATCTAACACGTATTTATAAAGCAGTCTTCATACCAGAATATATGAAAAAACTGAACGCTCAAAAATCGTTAGTGATTTATGATATACCTCATTTTACACCTATGCTGATTGTCCCTGAATTTGCTCAGGCATTTTCAAAACAATTATTTCGTCGTGATTATAGTGCCAAGGACAGAAAAGCAATGATATCGTATGTGCATGATCAGATTAATACCGTTTTTAAAGATAGCCCAGACTTGAGCCGTATTCAACAGTGTTGTCAGAAGAATTTTGGTCTAGCGGCAATCATAAAACAAGGCGCTGGTTTCTTTCGTTCGCCTAGTTTACAAACAAAAGAGCGTTCGCCTTCCGTATCATCTGATTCTACGGTATCCGTACGTAGTGATAGTGAGCATGGCTCCCCACCTGCGTCGCCAGCTACAGAAGTTGCAGTGTCGCGACCATCAAGAAAATAAAAAACATTGCATTTAAGGTCTGACTTTGCATTGAATCGTTTTGATTTTTGCAAGTGCGGAGTCGGTTTTAAATTTTTTTAATAAATCGGGTGTTTGAAAGTGGAGCTCAGTGGCAACGGAGCCACTAGAGGTGAATAGGATGAGACGATCGTCAACGATATTAGCAACCTGACAGGTCGCTTTCAAGGAACCGCTTAAGAGCGCACGAACTTTGGCGTTGATCGTTTCTAATTCGCGGACTTTATTTAAAAGTGATTTGAGATCAGTTTGGCTATCTTCAAGATATGTGTTTGCTGATTTAAATGTCACTTGTGTGGCCTCAGATATCAATTTAACGACAAACGGTTTTTCGCACCAGTGTGTTGTGTATAGCGCATATGCCAGAATACCTGGATAATATATCAAAAAACAGGATTCGATCTCAATGATAACTCACCAGATACTGGATGGTCTCATTTTGGATGGTGTTTGAATGAGGGTGTATCATCGTGAGGGGGTTCACTAACGTTAGCATTGTTTGAGTGATGTATGGTGGGTGGTTTGGCTTTGCGGGGTGCAGACTCAGACTGCGTTTGTTCTGGTTTGGTTTCATCAAGTTTGCCAAGAGAGTCGGTTTTTTCTGGTAATTTGTTAAGCGCGTTATTTATGGTGGTAATTGTACTCTGAGAACGTTTTCGAGTAGGCTGTGTGTGATGGAGTCGTTTTTTGATTCGTCCTACGAGATCGAATGTAATGGCAAATCCAATTAAAGTAGAGATGAGTATCATGGAGGCCCCTAGTATGAGGGTGGGCGGTGTTGGAATGGCCAGGAATATCGTACCAATGAGCGCTAGAAAACTGTTGGCTGCAATAGGTAATTGCTCTTTTTGTGTTGCTTTAATCGAACGCATTTCTGAGTCAATTGTTTTTTGAGCGGATTCAAGCTTTTCGATAAGAAATGCGTCTATATAGGATTGATTGTTTAAGAGTGATTTTAGGGTCGAATTTTTTTCTAAATCTTGCTGCTTGACCGAGTTATCATACATGATCGTTAGTCTTAAAGCTTCGAGTTCAGTGCGACGATGAGAATTTGCTGCCGCCACCACCCAATCTTCTTCTATTAAGACCAATAAACATTCTTTTTCTATGCGTGTAAGCGGGTGATTCTGAGTATTGCGAATTTGCTCGATATTGTTTTTGATTTCGTTGTGCTCAGTCAGCTTTTGTTTCATTGCGCGCCGTCTTTCCATCCAGGGTGCGACATAAAGCACCCAAAATCCAATGGCGGCGAACGTGGCTGCAACAGCGCCTGCAAGCATCACACTGGCACCTGCAATACCCAGTCCAGTTGCTGCTAATGCGCCTACAATGACAACGAAAAGCATGACGCTCAATATTTTTTCCCTTCGTGTATGATGCTCCATCCAGGGTCGTACAGCGAGAATGGTAAGTGGAATAGCGGTTGCAATGGCACTGATAACAGGAATCACAAGCAGGACATTCGCAATAGTCTTTGCGATGGCGACAAGATATGCGATGAGACTATTGAGTGCGCTGCCTATATCAATGACTCTGTAAATTTTTCTTGAAACAATAAATGCTTCCTCGGAGGAGGTTTTATATTTTTGACTACGAAAGAAAGTGAAAGTTAGGTTTGCATTGTCATTTTGTAATAAAGTTTGTCGATGTAATTTTAAACTTTCTTGATAAGTAACACGTTTTTCATCTAATTGTTGATTGAGCTCATCTAATGACCTGCCAGCTAAATCGCGTGTAAAGTGGCGCGCTTTCCATAGCATACGTAATTGTGCAATTTCAAGTTCCAGGATGCTTTTTCCAATATAGTTTGCAATGACATCGCGTCTTGTATCGTATGCTGGATTATTCTTATGCGCTTCATCTGAAAGCTCGTGCAGGACAGATAATGCTTTGCAGAGTTTCCATGCAGTATCGCAAAGACGAGGGTCTTTTTGCCAATCTTTTAAAGTGGGGGTTATTTCGACATGAAATTGAAAGCGATCCATCCAGTGCAATATCTGGACGTTATATTTTGGCATTAAACCACCTTCAGCAGACGGCTTCTTAAGTAGTGTTTGAATTTGATCCCAAACACTTGCTCTGTGAGCTGTTTTAACGTCGATTGGCATGTGGTTGATACCTGCTTCTTGAGTATAGTCCAAAACGACGACAAGAAAGATTAATAGCCATAAAAACAAAGATCTATTAAAATGTGGCGGTCACCTGTGCAGTCGTTCGGCTTGTCATTATTTTATCTTTAACTTGGGAATTTGGAATCACTATGTTCAATCGATTGTTGACCACTCTCTTTGGTAGTCGTAACCAACGAGTCTTAAGCCGCCATTGGAAAATTGTTAAAACAATCAACGCACTTGAGCCTGCACTAGTACATTTAAGCGAAGAAGCACTGCGTGCAAAAACAGATGAATTTCGTGCCCAGCTAAAAGCAGGCGTGAAGCTGAATGCTTTATTGCCCGAAGCATTTGCTGTGGTCCGTGAAGCCGCTAAAAGAACGCTCAACATGCGGCATTTTGACGAACAATTGATTGGTGGCATGGTTTTACATGAAGGCAATATTGCAGAGATGCGGACAGGTGAAGGCAAGACGTTAATGTCAACATTGGCTATTTACTTGAATGCTTTGCCAGGTGAGGGTGTGCATGTTGTTACGATCAACGATTATCTGGCTAAGCGTGATACAGAGTGGATGCGACCTATTTATGAGGCTTTGGGGCTCATTGTGGGCACCAATTTGCATGGCATGCAACCGCACGAAAAGCAGGCTGCCTATCGAGCGGATATTACCTATGGTACCAATAATGAATTTGGATTTGATTATCTGCGCGACAACATGGTGTTTCAGGTTGGGGATAAGGTACAGCGCAGATTGCATCATGCTATTGTTGATGAAGTAGATTCTATTCTGATTGATGAGGCGCGTACGCCGCTTATTATTTCAGGAATTGCGAATGAGAGCACGGATCTCTATCTCAAAATGAATACACTGGTGCCGAGTTTGGCTCGACAAAACGATGCAAACAGCGTTGGCGATTATCATGTCGATGAAAAATCAAAGCAGGCATTTTTGAGCGAAGCCGGACATCAACATGTTGAAGCATTGTTTGTTGAGCGCGGTTTATTACATCCAGGTGAGAGCTTGTATGATGCGCGTAATATGATACTGATGCATCATCTTTATGCTGCATTGCGTGCGCATGCTTTATTTCATCGCGATCATGATTATATTGTGAAACAAAATGAAGTCATTATTGTTGATGAGCATACGGGTCGCACGATGCCGGGCAGACGTTGGTCGGATGGTCTACATCAAGCAATCGAAGCAAAAGAACAGGTGAAAATCAATCAAGAAAATCAAACGCTTGCTTCGATCACTTTCCAAAATTATTTTCGTCTTTATCAAAAATTGTCTGGAATGACAGGGACCGCTGATACTGAAGCCTATGAATTTCAGCAAATTTATGGATTAGAAGTGGTTGTGATCCCAACACACCAACCAATGGTTCGTGAAGATGAATCAGATGTGATTTATTTGTCTGTAGAAGAAAAGTATGCGGCGATTGTGAGTGATATTAAAGATATCCATGCAAAAGAGCAGCCTATTCTTGTCGGTACCACTTCCATTGAGGCGTCCGAGCATTTATCGCAGCTTTTGAAAAATGCGAACATTCCACATGAAGTATTGAATGCTAAATTTCATGAAAAAGAAGCACAGATCATTGCTCAAGCAGGACGTCCAAAATCGGTAACGATTGCAACCAATATGGCCGGTCGTGGCACGGATATTGTGTTGGGCGGCAATCTGGATGCTGAGCTAAAAGAATTAACTGATTGCAGCGATGAAGAGCTTTTACGTCGTAAAGCGGCTTGGCTTGATCGCCATGATCACGTTGTGAAATCAGGCGGACTCTATGTGTTAGGCACTGAGCGACATGAGTCGCGACGTATTGATAATCAATTGCGTGGTCGTTCGGGGCGACAAGGTGATCCAGGGCGTTCTCGTTTTTATCTTTCGCTGAAGGATAGTTTGCTGCGTATATTTGGCGGCGAACGTTTGCACGCCATGATGCAGTACATGGGTGTAGAAAAAGGGGCTGCGTTGCAATCTAAAATGTTGTCTCGCAGTATTGAAAAGGCACAGCGCAAGGTTGAAGCCTTTAATTTTGATATGCGCAAACAACTTTTAGAATATGATGATGTTGCCAATGAGCAACGCAAAGTCATTTATCATGAACGCAGCGAACTATTAGGTGCTGTTGATATTCGTGCGTCGATTATCAATATCAGTCATTTGGTTATCCAGAATGTATTGCAACAATTTGTGCCGGAAGAAAGCTTGATTGAAGAGTGGGATATTGCAGGTTTAGAAAAATGCTTAGCGAGTGATTTTAATTTGCATCCTGCACTGACTCAGTGGCTAGAAGAGAATCAGGCTGTTGATCAGAAAAAATTACAAGATTTTATTATCGCTTTCTTTGAGATAGTCTATTTAGAAAAAGAAGCCAAAATAACGGCTGGCGTGATGCGACAATTAGAAAAAACGGTGATGTTACAAACCCTGGATTTCGCATGGCGAGAACATTTATCCGCGATGGATTATTTACGACAAGGCATTCATTTGCGTGGCTATGCACAGAAAAATCCTAAACAAGAATACAAACGCGAATCTTTTGAATTGTTTTCAAGATTGCTCGATAAGATTAATTATGATGTGATTTCTACTCTCAGTAAACTTGAAGTACGTCTTGAGGAAAATGCTGCACCCATTGAAACTGCACGGCTCACTCCAATGTTTGCAAAACCACTTGTGTATCAACATGCTGAAATCAATGCATTGGAAGAGCCAGCACTAGAAGCTGCCGATGCCATGCCTGCTGCTGAGACCATTACGCGTGGCCAGCCAAAAATTGGGCGTAATGATGCTTGCCCTTGCAATTCAGGCAAGAAGTATAAGCAGTGTCATGGGAAGCTGGGGTAATGGTTTTTGCCTCTTATTTTATCCGTTAGCTCTTATTGACTATATCATTGCTAATATTTTTTAATCCACGTAGAATGAACCGTTAATTTTAACCCGAATATTTAATTATTAGAGAGGGAGAATTAACATGCTGCGTTTGGTACAACATGATCTTGCGTTAACTTTCGATGATGTACTGCTTGCGCCCAATGAATCTCTCTTTTTGCCAAAAGACACCTGTGTTCATACCTATTTAACGCAACATATTCCGTTGACTATTCCTTTTTTATCGTCCGCAATGGATACCGTGACTGATTCGCGTTTGGCTATTGCGCTTGCTTTAGAGGGGGGGTGCGGCATCATTCATAAGAATATGTCTATCGAAGAGCAGGCAGAGCATGTGCGTCAAGTAAAATGTATTCGAGGGCCTGCTGGTGTTTTGCATGTTGGAGCGGCGGTCGGTACGAGTAGCGATACTGACGAACGCGTCGCTGCATTGGTAGCGGCAGGGGTGGATGTGGTCGTGGTCGATACGGCGCATGGTCACTCTAAGCCTGTATTAGACCGCGTACGCTGGATGAAGAAGCATTACCCAACGCTACCTGTCGTGGCAGGCAATATTGCAACTGGAAGCGCTGCCAGCGCTCTAGCAGAGGCAGGCGCTGATGCTGTTAAAGTCGGAATGGGTCCGGGTTCCATCTGCACAACCCGCATTGTAACCGGTGTGGGGATGCCACAAATTACAGCGATTGCGAATGTTAGCGATGCGCTACAAGGTAGTACAATTAAGATTATTGCTGATGGCGGTATTCGTTATGCGGGCGATGTTGTTAAAGCATTGGCAGCAGGTGCACATAGCGTGATGATTGGTGGGTTATTTGCGGGGACTGAAGAGTCGCCTGGTGAAGTCGATATGTACCATGGCCGATCTTATAAGTCTTATCGCGGCATGGGCTCATTGGGTGCGATGGCAAAACGCCATGGATCCAGTGATCGCTATTTCCAGGACGCCACTCAAGAAGCAGAAAAATTTGTACCTGAAGGCATTGAGGGTCGTGTGCCTTATAAAGGCAGTGTTGTGAGTATTATTCATCAATTAGTCGGTGGCCTACGTTCTGGTATGGGTTATACAGGTTGTCAGGATATAGAAGCACTGCATAAGCACGCTTCTTTTATTAGAATCACGCCTTCAGGCGTGCGCGAAAGTCATGTACATGATGTTGAAATTACTAAGGAAGCACCTAATTACCATGCAGAAAATACTAGTACTTGACTTTGGTTCGCAATATACCGAGCTCATTGCGCGCAGAGTGCGTGAGTTAGGCGTGTATTGTGAAGTGCATCCTTTTACGCTGGCAGATGATGCGATACGGCAATTTAACCCTGTTGGTGTCATTCTTTCAGGCGGACATGCGACGGTTACAACAGATAGTACACCGCGTATCCCAGAGATTATCTTTCATCTGGGTTGCCCCGTGCTTGGTATTTGTTACGGCATGCAAGCGATGGCTTTGCAGTTAGGCGGCTTAGTGGAACAAGAAGGTAAGCGTGAATTTGGACACGCAGAAGTATCAGTGAATACACCTTCTATGCTATTAGAGGGTATTGAAGATCGTGTTTCGGATCATGGCATTTCGTTGTTAGATGTTTGGATGAGCCATGGTGATCATGTGAGTCAGGTTCCTCCTCATTTTCATGTTATTGCAAGCACGACGCGATGTCCGATTGTAGGGATAGCCGATGAAGAAAAAAATTTTTATGGGCTGCAGTTTCATCCAGAGGTTTCTCATACACATCAAGGTAAGCGTATTTACGAGCGGTTCGTCATTGATATTTGCAAAGCAACGTCTGGTTGGACCCCACGCAATATTATCGATGAGCAAATAGAAAAAATTCGCGAGCGTGTGGGTCAAGATCATGTACTTTTAGGATTATCCGGTGGCGTCGATTCTTCGGTAGCAGCCCTTTTATTACATCGCGCAATACAATCACAATTGCACTGTGTGTTTGTGAATACAGGTCTTTTGCGTTTACATGATCAAGAGCGACTATTCTCGCTATTTACAAAGCATTTTAACGTTTCGCTGATCATTGTTGATGCGTCTGATCGCTTTTTTAAAGCATTAGTTGGCATCACGGATCCAGAAGAAAAACGTAAGATTATTGGCAAGCAATTTATCGATGTTTTTGAAGAAGAATCTAAAAAAATCCCGAATATTAAATGGCTTGCGCAGGGAACGATTTATTCTGACGTGATTGAATCTGCAGCAAAAAAATCTGGACAAGGTGTTGTGATTAAATCCCATCATAATGTAGGTGGGTTGCCAGAAAAAATGAATCTTCGTTTAATTGAGCCTTTGCGTGAATTGTTTAAAGATGAAGTGCGTCAAGTGGGTGCCTTATTAGGATTGCCTGTTGAACTGTTGCATGCCCACCCCTTTCCAGGTCCAGGATTGGGTGTGCGCATATTAGGTGAAGTTAAGCGAGAATATGTTGAAATTTTACAGCAAGCAGATGCCATTTTGATTGAGGAGTTACATAAGCAGGCATTGTATGCTAAGACGAGTCAAGCATTTGCTGTGTTTTTACCTGTTAAATCAGTTGGCGTATTGGGCGATGCACGTCATTATGATTATGTCATTGCAATTCGTATTGTTGAGACAATTGATTTTATGACTGCGCGTTGGTCGCACGTACCTTATGCATTTTTAGAAACTGTTTCAAATCGTATTAGTAATGAAGTGCCGCATGTCTCTCGCGTGACTTACGATATTTCTAGCAAGCCGCCTGCGACGATTGAGTGGGAGTGAGGTAGATAGGACCAAAGGCGGTTGCTTGAACGAATTGAATGTAACCTTCTTTAAGCAACTCAAGCATCGCTAAAAATGTCACGACAACACCCAAACGTCCTTCTGCTAACTGAAAGAGTATGTTAAAAGGGCAATACGGTGTTTTTTGTATGCTGTCTAAAATGTAGGTCATTTTCTCGCGAACCGACAAAGCGTCTAAAATAACATGGTGGTTAGTAGAAAATTCAGTTCGTTTTAAGACTTCCCCTAAGGCACGCACTAAATCTTGTAAAGCAATATTGGGTAAAACGACGGGGATGGCAATGGCGTTACGATCGATGTTGACCGTAAAAAAATCACGTTCTGCTCTTGGCATGTTATCTAGGGCTAGTGAGACTTGCTTGTAGCGTTCATATTCTTGTAGACGTCGAACGAGCGCAGCCCGTGGATCTGCTTCTTCAGCGGTATCTGGATTTTCTTTTTTAGGCAGTAATAAGCGTGATTTAATTTCAGCTAAAATAGCAGCCATGACTAAATATTCTGCTGCAAGATCGAGCGAGAGAGTTTTCATGTAATCAACATATTCCATGTATTGCTCAGTTACTTTTGCAATAGGAATATCTAAAATATCTAAATTTTGTTTACGAATGAGATAGAGCAATAAATCAAGCGGCCCTTCGAAGGCTTCTAAAAACACCTTCATGGCATCGGGTGGAATATAGAGATCAGCAGGTAGATCGGTATAAGCTTGGCCTCTAATGAGGGCAATCGGTTCTTTATCGAGCGCTAGGCAGTCTGTCATGGGAATAGTGTACCTTGTACACAGCAAAACACCAGACCCCGCAACAAGTGCGGGGTGACAGACATATTTTCAATTGTCTTTTGTTATGAATCAGCAAGCATGATATTTTTTTGATATAATCCTTCATACTTATGACCAAGACCACTTCAGCTGACATCAAGAAAGCAAGCGCCATTTTGCGAGAGGGCGGGCTTGTGGCATTTCCTACAGAGACTGTTTATGGGTTGGGTGGTGATGCGCGCAATGTGTTGGCAGTAAAAAATATATTTGATATTAAATCAAGACCTTATAATCATCCTTTAATCATTCACTTTGCAAATTTATCACAGCTTGATGAGTGGGTTTTAGACTTGCCAAGACGTGCTTTACAGTTAGCAAAGGCTTTTTGGCCCGGACCGCTAACATTGATTCTCAAAAAAGCGCCAGGCGTGATACCCGAGGTAACAGGTGGACAAACAACCATTGGTGTTCGTGTTCCTAGCCATCCTGTTGCGCAGGCATTGTTAACTGAATTTGCAAGTGGTATTGCAGCGCCCTCTGCTAACCGATTTACGCGTATTAGCGCAACGACAACAGAGGCTGTTTTCGAAGAGCTGGGTGAGCGAGTCAATTTAATTTTAGAAGGGGGTCGTTGTGATGTGGGAGTTGAATCAACCATACTTGATATGAGCGAAGAGTCGCCTACTTTCTTACGCCCTGGAGCGATCACAAAATCGATGATTGAGAGTGTATTGGGTGAGAAGATTAGCATGTCTAGTCCAGCTGGCACTACAGTTCGCACATCGGGCATGCATGCGCTTCATTATGCCCCAACAACTGAAACAGTCATGCTGACAAGAGACAGGCTGCTCGATTATGTAGATGGTTTGGAGGTGAAAGCAGAAGCACCCATTGCTTTGATGACACGTTCTCTTCTGCGATCGTCGTTATCTGCATTACATTGCCAGATTGCTATGCCGCAAGATGCGCCGACTTATGCGCGTCTGTTATATCAAACAATGCGCGAGTTGGATCGACGAGGCTTTAAGAAAATTGTGATTGAAGCGGTTCCAGAAGAGATGGCATGGGATGCAATACGTGATCGACTGACAAAAGCTTGTGGAGTAAGATCGTGAGGATATTGATCGTTTTATTCAACAACGCCGCTATTTTGTATTCAGGTTGGTGAGTGCTATGCCTATCGTTCAAGATTATGTTGAAGAAAAACTTTTAATTGAGGGTCCCGTTGGTCAATTAGAGTTATTGATTACGATGCAGTTAGGACAGACGCATCAAACATGGGGCGTCATTTGCCATCCTCATCCTTTGTTTGGCGGTACAATGAATAACAAAGTAGTCACGACGCTTGCTAAGACTTTCCAAGAGATGGGAGCAAATACAGTTAGATTCAATTTTCGTGGCGTCATGAAAAGCGAAGGAACATTTGATCAAGGTATAGGTGAATGTGATGATTTATTGGCGGTTGTATCGTGGTTGTACCGAACGTATTCGCCCACACATCTTTGGTTGGCTGGATTTTCTTTTGGCGGGTACATTGCAGCCAAGGGCGCGACAAAATTGCCTGTTGACCAACTGATTACAGTCGCACCATCTGTTGTCAATTTTCCTATGCAGGATTTACCACCGATTAGCTGTCCTTGGATTGTCGCGCAAGGGATGGCAGATGAAATAGTGTCTGCCGAGGCTGTTTTTGCATGGGCTAAAGCGCGTCGCCCAAAACCCATTATTTTATCTTTTGAGGGTGTTGGACATTTTTTTCATGGATCGCTTTCTGTATTGCGAGAAGCAATTCAGAAGGCGATGTTGGGTCATTGATTTTTAATAAATCGCACAATCTCATTTGCCATATAGCTAAAATCAGGATTATAAGAAATCGTGCTTGAGATGGATGTTGTTTCGTAGTCACCCATCATACCGTAGTGTAAATTATTAGGTGAGAATGGAATGGCTGCATGTGCGTAGTGTTTAATGTGCATGGATTCGGGATGTGTAAAGCGCGTGCAAATACGTGAATCATTGAAATGCAGTTGTTGAGTGGTGTAGAGCATGAATCGGCTGGCAGGATGAGGTAGGTTCTTAAAAAATTGTAAAGCACCGCGACTTGAAACGGTTTCATCATCATGACTCATAATCAAAAATAGGGGTGTTTCGAGTGAGTGTTTTGTATGTAATGTTTGAATGACATCGGTGAGTTTTGCAACTTGTGTGATCGCGTTAAATGGAATGGATTGATATTTTGCATAATCATTTTCTTTGCTCTTGTAAAGCCATTGATAGTGATCGCGACCGAATTTTTTAATGAATCGGTGCCAATGAACGATAAAACGAATGGGCGCTTTAATTTTAATGGCAGGAGAGAGCAATATCATGCCGCAGATAGCGCTCTCTTGGTAGGCATGGTATATAGAGAGCGCAGCACCGGTTGAATAACCAACCATAAATATTTGTTCGACTTGGTTTTTGAGTGAATCAATACCAAAGCGTACTGCTTTAATCCAATCATCATATGTAATGGAGAGTAGATCATCTGGGATGGTGCCGTGGCCTGGCAAGAGAATGGCACGGCTTAAAATGCCGTGATTTTTCAGATGATGGGCGATATCGCGCAGTGAAAATGGCGAGTCTAACAAGCCGTGTATTAAAAGTGCGCCATATTTTAATCGTTTATTTGTCTGGATAGGGTGGTTTGGATAGAGTTCGAATGGACTATTAGCATGGATAATTTTTTGAACACAGAGATCATTGAGATCTGTTCGCTTTTTATGAATTATGTTACATTGCTCTGCAATGTACGCTTGAAATGATGGTATTTTATCTGGGCTTGACATACTCATGATTATACACTGGATGCTGATTGTATTGTTATCGGATTTGGCGCAAACAGCTATGGCATCTCCACCGATTGGGATAGGAGGTGTGGCTACAAATTTACTAGAACCAGTTGCCTATTTATCTGATTTTATTTATACAGCTTGTTTTGTGATTGGCGGCTCATTTCTTTTTGCTAGCATTATTAAATATGTAGAACATTGCAGAAATCCACTCGCTGTGCCGATTGGAACAGTCGTTTTTTTATTGGTTGCAGGTCTTGCATTATTGTCGCTTCCTTTTGCCTATTTGGCCGTACATCACGGTATGCCGTACACGCTAATGCGATAGGCGTGTGGAGTAGGCTTTTTCTTTTGGAATACTGATCATGCGTCATATATTTGTTTTATGTAAACGAAGTTTAATAATTGTATTTATTTCGATTATTTGTTTTTCTCTGGTAGCGTGCAAGAAAACAGAATGCACTGTATCGTATTTTTTATCACATCCTTCATTTTTAGAACAATCTCTAAAAAAATGTTTGTCTACAGACCATGCATTGTCCCATAAGCAAGCCAAGCAATGTGTTCTTGCCTATGGTGCGCGAGATAGAATGAAGTTCTATTTAGATCAAGAACAACAGGACCCAGAAAAATTTGGTGAATCAATTTTATCCTACGAAATGCGCGCAGCTTCATCAAAATTAGCACTAGATCGCGAAAGACAAAATGTACGCACCTTGGAGGCGCAACATGTCTCGTGGGGTGTGCTGTCGGTTGCAAAGAAGCGATTTTTTCAAGCAAAAGAACAATATGAGAGTGATCAACGAACGGTTGACACAGTGCTTGCCATTGCAGGCTTGCAGAGTCCGGAGTGAGACAACACGATTCTCTTTTCTCTTACAGGAAAGCCAACACAAGAGATCGCCTGGAAGTCATACCTGAGCTTTCAAAAATTTGGCATGAAGTTTTAGGTAAAATCTGGATGCCAGAGATTGGAATTGAAGAAATTGAATCTTCGAATTATGAAGAGCTGAACCGTGATATGCCTCTTACGTACATTGCACTATATGGTGAAATTTGTGTGTTCTTGCACATTGCAATTGACCATAAATCGCTTGTTATATAACTATTTGTTTTATATATAATAACTTAATTTGAAGTTTACAATAATCCAGTATATACTTAATAATGTAAACCATTGCGAGGTGCATATGTTAGGGAGTCGAATTCAACGCGCAAGAAAAGCTTCTGGATTATCCTTGCGTGAATTAGGGGATCGTGTCCAGCTAAGCCATGCAGGTATCAAAAAATACGAGGACAGTGAAGCCACCCCTTCCTCAGACATGCTGATTAAGCTTGCAAAGGCATTGAATGTTCGCGTTGAATATTTTTTTAGACCCGATCGATTTACTCTGGAAAAAATACAATATCGCAAACATGCCGACATATCTGATCGTGATCTTGAAGAAATCACTGCTAAAATTCTTGATCAAATTGAACGGCGTGTTGAACTTGAAAGTATGTTTCCTTTGCCACCTATCGCTGAATTTTCAATGACCCCTAAAAAGATCACGGGATATGATGACATTGAAAATGTGGCAGACAACATACGCAAACAGTGGAAGTTGGGCATTGAGCCAATACCAGATTTAATTGATATATTCGAAGAGCATGGCATTAAAGTATTTGAAATTGATAACCAACAGTACCCTAAATTTGATGGGTTATCAGCAACTATAAATAAGATGCCAATTATCGTCATCGGAAACCAATGGCCTGGCGATAGACAGCGATTTACTTTGGCACATGAGCTCGGCCATCTTGTCTTACACGGTACTTTTCATCCAGATTTAGATGAAGAAAAATGCTGCGATCGATTTGCCGGCGCATTTCTCATGCCAAAAGAAGTTTTAGCCAATATTATTGGTGCACATCGGAATTTTATTGAGCCGCGTGAACTCGCCATACTTAAACAAGAATTTGGTGTCAGCATGCTTAGCATTCTTCATCGAGCAGAAGATACCGGCATCATAT